>Ga0224508_10000729_pt1 | contig 31475 bp, 32 predicted proteins | sample SF_Jan12_sed_USG_4_FD_170157 | JGI IMG/M metagenome (GOLD analysis project Ga0224508, IMG submission 170157) | Sediment microbial communities from San Francisco Bay, California, United States - SF_Jan12_sed_USGS_21 | ecosystem: Environmental > Aquatic > Marine > Sediment | place: USA...
CCTCAACAAACAGGGTGGGGGATTGTCCGCGCCCGCGCTCACGGATAAGGACAGGACCGACATCGCGGTAGCCGCAGATCTGGAATTGGATTTCGTATCCGTATCTTTCGCCAGGAACGCCGGGGACGTTATCGAGGCTCGGGAATTACTGCGTGCGGCAGGCGGATACGGGCATATTGTCGCGAAGATCGAGCGAGCGGAGGCGGTTGAGAATATCTCCGAGATCATTGATGCCAGTGACGTGATCATGGTGGCGCGCGGCGATCTGGCTGTGGAAGTCGGCTACGCGGCGATGACGGGACTCCAGAAAGGCCTCATCAGACGGACTCGAGCCCAGAACAAGATCACGATCACAGCGACCCAGATGCTCGAGTCGATGATAACGAATCCGTCACCCACTCGAGCCGAAGTCTCGGATGTGGCGAACGCGGTTATGGATGGTACCGATGCCGTGATGCTGTCTGCGGAGACCGCGGTCGGGCAGTTTCCGGTGCAAGCCGTGGAGACCATGAGTGAATTGTGCATAGGCGCTGAGAGGCATGAGACTTTCCGCAGACCCAGGAACTATCGTCTGGAGGATGTATTCACCCATGTGGACGAGGCCATCGCCCTCGCGGCGATGTACACCGCAAACCACCTCCAGGTAAGCGCCATCATCGCACTCACTGAATCCGGATCGACCACCCTGTGGATGTCCCGGGTACGCAGCGATATTCCCATCTATGCGTTCACGAGACACGAGGCTACACGCCGGCGCGTTGCGCTCTATCGAGGCGTTTACCCCGCGTCGTTCGATGTCCTTGATGCCGAACCCGGCCACGTCTATCAAAGCGCGATTCAGGTGCTGGTGAAGGCGGGGGCCGTTCGCCGCGGTAACCTCGTGTTGTTCACGGCGGGTGATATGGCGGGGGTCGAAGGGCGCACGAACACGCTGCAGATCCTGGAGGTGGGTGCCGGAGGCGATGCCGATTTGGACAGCGAGGGGCGTGGCTGAAGTTACACGGAAAGCCCTTGTTCTCCCCGGCGCCGGCGCTCGGGGCGCGTATCAGGTTGGCGTACTAAAGGCGATCGCTACGCTCCTGCCAGAGCGAGCGGCCAACCCTTTCTCGATTATTTCAGGCACCTCGGCGGGAGCGATCAACGCCAGCGTCCTTGCGAGCCGTGCGTCCCGGTTTGATTTTGCCGTCGCGGAGATGGAGCGAGTCTGGTCCAACTTTGAGGCCCACCACGTTTATCGTGCTGACAACTGGACGATGCTGCGGTCGAGTCTTCACTGGCTGGCCGCGTTCGTGTTCGGCGGGTTAGGCGTCAGAAACCCGGTGTCCCTATTGGACAATCAGCCTCTTCGCGAAATGCTGACCAAGAACATAAACCTCCAGCACATCGAACGGGCCATCGAGCGAGGTTATATCGACGCGCTGGCAATCACGGCTTCCGGCTACAGCTCATCCCGCTCGGTGACTTTCTTCCAAGGCGCCGGTTCGCTGAGGCCGTGGGCTCGTGTAAGACGGATTGGGAAGCCCGCGAAGATAAGCCTGGATCATCTCATGGCGAGCTCGGCGGTACCGTTTGTCTTCTCCCCTGTGATGATTGGTGGCGAGTACTTTGGCGACGGCGCAATGCGGCAGAGGGCGCCGCTGAGCTCGGCAATACATCTGGGTGCGGATCGAATGCTGGTGATCGGGGTCCGCGATGAGCACCCAGACCCAGAGCCGAGCGAGGCCACCCCGGCGGAGGCGCCCAGCCTCGGTCATCTGGCCGGATACATGCTCGATACGTTGTTCATGGATGGGCTGTACGCGGACCTGGAGCGACTGACGCGCATCAACCTGATATTGGAGCAGCTGGATCAGGAGCTCAGCGGCCCGGTCGCGCCGTTGCGGCCTTTGAGCACGCTCATCATCGTGCCGAAGGAAGATTTGCGAGAGGTCGCGGCACGCCATGTGCACGAGCTTCCGATGGCGGTGCGCCTGCTGCTCCGGGGCCTCGGCGCAATGAATAGAGGCGGCATGCAGCTTGTGAGCTATCTGCTGTTCGAATCCGGATTCACCCGGGAGCTGATCGAGATGGGGTACCGCGATGCGATGGAGGTCGAGGAAGATCTCAGGGCGTTCCTATTCGACCAGGCGATGGACACGTTGGACGCACGGTTGGATATCAAGCGCGATCTCATGCATGAGGAAACCGACTAGCGGTGCGGCGCTCTAAGGCAGCTCATGGTGACGCGTCGGGATGGCTTCATCCTCCGTTGAGAGTCTCTGCGCAACCGCTTCGGTGATGTAGACGGAGCGGTGCTGGCCGCCCGTACAACCTATCGCCACCGTAAGATACGAGCGCTGAAAATCCCTGTAGTGCGGGATCCAGCGTTCGAGGAAGCTGACGATGTCGTCGATCATGTCCAGAACCTGTGATTGGTTCTCCAGAAAATCCTTTACCGGCTGGTCCCGACCGTTCAGGGCCCGAAGCTTCGGTTCCCAATAGGGGTTCGGTAGACAGCGCACATCGAAGACGAAGTCGGCATCTGCAGGGAGTCCGTGCTTGTAACCGAAGGACTCAATCAGTATCGAGAGCTTGTCCTGCTTTCGAGTTCTGATTCGGCCACTGATCAGCTCTCTGAGGTCGTAGACACTGGTGTCACTGGTATCGAGAATGAGGTCGGCCATATCGATTATGGAACCCAGCAACTCCCGCTCCCTGACGACCGCTTCCTTCAGACTGATCTCGCTGGATGTGAGTGGATGCTTTCTGCGTGTCTCACTGAAACGTGAGAGCAGGACATCGTCATCGGCTTGCAGGAATATGACCTCGCAGGCCGCACCCGAACGTCGAAGTTGGTCGATGAGCCCAGGCAGGCGCTTGATTTCGGGGACGTTGCGTGCGTCCAATCCCACGCCTACGTTGTCATAGACCTGGTCTTCTCGCGGCATGATCTCTTCTACGAAGGACCGGAGCAGGCCGACGGGGATGTTGTCGATGCAGTAGAAGCCGGCGTCTTCCAGCACGTTGAGGGCGACACTCTTGCCCGAACCCGATAGACCGCTGATGATCACTAGACGCATGGCCGCTCCGGTATTCAGGCATTGATCCGTCTGTGTATTACTGTCAAGGAGTCCGTAAGTAGATCATACAGCTCTGCCGGATCGGTTTTGTCGCGGAGCTGCTGTTGCAACGCGGAATCACTGAGTCGTTGGATCAGCTCCTTCATTTCCCGGATCTGGTCGTCGCTGCAGTCTTCTGGAACGAGCACGCCGAAGAGCATATCGACAGGCTCACCGTCGCTGGAATCAAAGTCTACTGCGGTCTCGAGCTTCAGGAATGCGCCTAAGATTTCGTCTACACCATCGAGCCGCGCGTGGGGCATCGCGATTGAATGCCCCAGGCCAGTAGACCCAAGCTGCTCGCGTTTCACCAGCTCCGCCAGAACTTCTGCCGGGTTGAGCTCTTCATTCCTATTACCCAGGACCTCGCTGAGAAGCTCCAGTGCGTGCTTTTTGCTCCGGGCCACGCTCTTACATTGAACACTCTCTGGCCTGAGAATGCTTGCTACATCCATGATCGACGACTCTCCGTGTCAAGGGCTCCGGGTACGGTTAACCGAATCGAGGCTTCCCGGCCTCTTTTGCATGATGATCCGTCAACTTTTCCTTGTGCTTTTTGACCTGGCGATCGAGCTTGTCTATCAGACCATCCACCGCCGCGTACATATCCTCCGCCACCGCATCGGCATGGACCGTACTGCCGTTCAAGTTAACGGTTGCCTCCGCCTTATGAGACAGTTTTTCTACCGTCAAAATACAGTGAATATCACCCAAGTTGTCAAAATGACGCTCCAGGCGCGCAAGTTTATTGTCGACATAGGCACGGAGAGCGGGCGTAACATCCACGTGATGACCAGTAAGGCTTAGCTGCATATTTTCGCTCCTAACTCTGCTTCTGCGTCCATCTATACTATATTGGCGCGCCTTCTCTCACTCGAGGACGCGATCCTCATTCCCTCCCGATACTTTGCCACAGTTCGCCTGGCCACCTTGATTCCGTCTTCGGAGAGAATTCTCGCGATCTGATTGTCGCTCAACGGTTTCATGGCGTTCTCGGCCGAGATCAGCTTGCGGATCTTTGCCCTCACGGCGGTCGAAGACTGCTCACCGTCCTCGCTGGACAAGTGGCTCGAGAAGAAGTAACGGAATTCGAAGATACCTCTCGGAGTGTGCATGTATTTATTGGTCGTTACACGAGAAACGGTCGATTCATGCATGTCGATTGCCTCGGCGACATCACGAAGTACCATGGGACGCATGGACTCCTCGCCGTGCTCGAGGAATTCTGTCTGCCTCTGCACAATAGTGGTAGCGACTTTCAATAACGTCTCGTTCCTGATCTCCAAGCTCCGAATCAGCCACCTGGCTTCCTGTAGCTGTGTCCTGAGCACGTCGTATTCGCCGTTGCGTCCGAGCGAGCCCGCATAGGTTTGATTGACTCGCAATTGGGGCGCAACGGAATTATTGAGCTCGACGACCCAGATACCGTCGTTGCGCCGCACATAGACGTCCGGCACCACATACTCGGCAGCGGGAGCGTTTATGGAGGCGCCGGGGCGTGGGTGGCAGGCCCTCACCAGAAGCAGTGCGTTGTCGAGCTCCTCATCGGACGCCTGTAAACGCCGTCTGAGGGCGCTCGTCTGGTGCGCCGCAACCAATTCGAGATGCTCACGCGCGATAGCACGCGCAAGCTCCAGGCTCTCGGTCGAGGGGTCGAGCTGATCCAGTTGCAGTAATACGCATTCGCTTACCGAGCGTGCGCCCACCCCAACGGGATCGAGTCTCTGCACGAGCCCAATAACCGCCTCGATCTCATCGGCGCTGCTCAACAAGTCTGGCGCCAGGGTAGCCTGAATCGCTTCGGCGTCCTCCATCAGGTAGCCGTCTTCATTGATCGCGTCTATCACTGCCTGGCCGATAGCCGTGGTCCTCGGATCCAGATTCTCGAGCTCGAGCTGCCACAATAGGTGGTCCAGCAGAGTTTCCTCGGAACGGTCCGCGTACTCCACGGTTCCCCGAGGCTCGAAGCTCGTTGGGGTATCCGATGGCCCGGTGGTCTGTGTGTCCGTCCAATCGGTCTCGTTGGTGACTTGTGTCTCGTTCAGATCGACCGGAGAGTCTGAGTCCGAGCCGGTGGCCGCCGGTTCCACGTTGTCGGGCGAGTCAGCGGTCGCGCTCGTTTCGGGCTCTTCGATCTCGAGCATGACATTCTCGTCCAGAGCCTCCTGTATCTGGGTCTGGAGATCCATGATCGGCAGCTGCAGCAGGCGGATCGCCTGCTGCAGCTGAGGCGTCATGGTGAGCTGCTGAGAGAGTCTGAGTTGCAGGGTGGGCTTTAGCATCAGGACCCACGTCTCCTAGAGGGAGAAGCTTTCACCAAGATAGACATCGCGTACGCTCTGATTCGACAGAATCTCATCCGGGGTTCCCGCGGCCATTAATGCACCATCATTCAGAATATAGGCGCGTCCGCAAATTCCAAGGGTCTCGCGCACATTATGATCCGTGATCAGGACACCGATGTCCCGTTGCGTGAGATGACGAATGATTCTTTGGATATCCAGGACGGAAATCGGATCGACGCCGGCGAAGGGTTCGTCCAGTAAAACAAACTTGGGTTCGGCCGCGAGGGCCCGGGCGATCTCAACTCGCCGGCGCTCACCACCCGACAGCGAGACGCCGAGACTGTCCCGCACATGACTGATGTGGAGCTCCTCCATCAGCTCCTCCATGAGCGCCTGGCGCGCGGCGCGATCCAGGTCCGACCTGGTCTGCAGGATGGCACGAACGTTGTCCGCGACGCTCAGCTTGCGAAACACCGAGGCCTCCTGAGGAAGGTAGCCCAGTCCGAGCCGCGCTCGCCGGTGTACCGGCAGTCGCGTGACGTCCCTGCCATTCAGTATGATTTTCCCTTGGTCGCATCGGAGCAGACCGACGATCATATAGAAAGCGGTTGTCTTACCGGCGCCGTTGGGACCCAGGAGACCGACGACCTCGCCGCTCTGAATCGAGATAGAAAGATCTTTTACTACCTCGCGTGTTCGATAACGCTTGGCGATACCGAGCGCTTCGAGTTTATTCATGGCGAGGCGAGATCGCCCTGCCCGGTGTCGTCTCCGTCTGATGGCGGCAAGACCGTGATCACGACGGGCTCTCCGCACTCCGACGTACCGGACGTGATCTTCTCTTCATCGATGTCATAGATCAGATCACAGGCTCTGAACTCATTAGGACCTTCGCTGAGCCAGGCGCCATCGCTCATCCGCAGCGTACGCTCGGTGCTATCGAACTCCAGTAGCGATGCGCCTCCTCGGATGGCCGCTTCGCGGGAGGCGCTGAAATCCTCGAACAGCGCGGGATCGCCACGGAGCTTCACGAGCAGGAGTCCATGATCTTCGAACGTCACTTCCGCAGTTGAGGATTCGATGTGTGCCGAGTCGATAGCGATGCGCACATTCCCCTCGAAGCTCCACTCGCTCTTCTCGAAATCGAGCCCTGTTGCCTCGGCCTTGTCGGCTTCGATCGTGAAGTCGCCTTGAGTGATGCGCAGACCGGCGAAGATCACTGAGTTGGACCTTCTATCAAAGGACGACGAATCGGCATCGAGAGAGATGGGCAGCGGTTCCTCTCCTTGCTGGGCCGCGGCAAGTACCGGCAGGAGAATGAAGGCTATGAGCCCTTTTCTCAGCTTATGGGCGAAACTGGCCATGTACGTTTGATTCTAGCGCCAAGTGGTCAGCCTTTAAATCAGCTCGCATACCTACGGCATCCAGGCGCCGGTCGCCGATGAATACACTCACGGGTGCGCTGGTCTCGGCCACGTATATCTGCGGTTCCAGCCGCAATTGCTCGGTGCGGATTATCGTGGCTCCCACCCCATCCTGAAGGCTGGTGGCGAGCTCAACATCACCGCTCAGATCCAGGTAGGACGCGTTGATGGGCACTTCGCCGCGGGTCGCTCTCAGCATCCATGGAACGTCGTTCCCAGGCTGATACTCTACCGTGACATCGCGAAGCACCAGAAGCCGCTCGTCCGGAAGCTCCTCCACGGTGCCGGCCAGGACCCGATAGAGCGGTCGGCCGTCGGCATCCGTCCCCAGGATCTGCGCATCGCTGAGGTAATAGCCCAGAGGCCCAGATCGGGTCGGCGCCAGGCGAGGCTCATCGTCAACGTTCCGACGGTTCCACAGCCAGCTCAATATCGCGATCGATATCAGCAGCGTGACTCCAAGCACGTTCTTGAGATTCAAATACACTCGGGGAGCACTCCTAGCGCGCCACCAGCAGCAGGTCGCAGACTTCGCGCACCGCTCCGTGGCCTCCTCTGGCCGCCGTGGAATAGTGCGCGGATTCCTTTGCCTGTTGGCGCGCGTCCGCTACGGCAACGGCCAAGCCCACGCTGCGCATCATGGGTACATCTGAGACGTCATCACCTACGCAGGCGACCGCGTTCAATTCGATACCGAGGCGTTCCCCCAGCTCGTTGAGCGCCTGGAGCTTGTCTCCAACCCCCTGCAAGACGTGCGAGACCCCTAATTCATGCATCCTTTTATCCACGGCCGGCGTTCGACGAGACGATATCACCGCGACCTTTATCCCCGCCTCCAATACGGCCTTTATTCCTGCACCGTCGTGCACATGAAACCTCTTGATGACTTCACCATCAGGGCCGTAGTAGAGGCTGCCATCCGTAAGCACGCCATCCACGTCCAATATGAGCAACTCGGTATTCTTTGCACGCTCCAAAGCCTGTTCCACTACATGACTCCGGCGCGAAACAGGTCATGGATGTTCAGGGCGCCGACGAGATGATCCTCCTCATCGAGCACGAGCAGAGCCGTGATCCCATGAGTCTCCATCAGGCGAACGGCCTCAATCGCGAGGGCGTCCTGCCGAATGGTCTTTCCGCCCTCCGTCATGACGCGACTGATCGGGGTCTCATGTATATCGACGCGCCGGTCGAGGGTGCGGCGAAGGTCGCCGTCGGTGAACACGCCCTGCAACTGACCGTCGTCCCCGACGACGGCGGTAATCCCGAGGCTCTTCTTTGACATTTCCAGCAGCCCATCGCTCACTGGCGTATCGTGCGCGACGCGTGGCAGTCCGTCGCCCGTATGCATGACGTCCTCGACCCTTACGATCAGTCGTTTTCCGAGTGCGCCGCCGGGGTGGAAGTGCGCGAAGTCCTGTTCCTTGAACCCGCGCTGCTCCAACAGGACGATTGCCAGCGCATCGCCCATCGCCAGGGTGGCGGTGGTGCTTGCGGTGGGCGCGAGATTCAGCGGGCAGGCCTCTTCCGCAACGCTGATGTCGAGGTTGATCGTCGCTGCTTTCGCAAACGTGGAGTCCGGATTGCCCGTCATGGTGATGAGCGGCAGATCGAGGCGTTTTATCAGAGGCAGCAGAGACGCGATCTCCTCGGTCTCGCCGGAATTGGAAATCGCCAGGATGACGTCGTGAGCGATAATCATGCCCATATCACCGTGCCGGGCTTCGCCGGCGTGCACGAAAAACGACGGCGAGCCGGTGCTCGCCAGCGTCGCGGCAATCTTGCTGCCGATGTGTCCGGACTTGCCCATGCCAATGACCGCGATCCGCGCCTGCTTTTTCTGTGCTGCTATGCAGATCCTGCACGCTTCCAGCAGCTCCTCGCCCAACCTCGGAATAAGGGACCGGATCGCGTCCGACTCGACCTCCAAAACGTGGCGTGCGACCGCCAGCGGATCGATTGCAGTAGATTCCTGAAGCATAGGCTGGGGATTCTAGCAGCCGATACTCTGCGGTATCCCGGTTTGGCCCCGGCGGGCGGTGGGTTAGACTGTTTGGCATCTAGGGCTCACGGTGGTCTCTCAAGACATGGATCCAAAGGAAATAGCGAGTCTGATCGAACGCGGTCTCCCGGGATCCCGGGTTGAGGTCCGTACGGACGGCCAGGGGCATTACGAGGCGCTGGTGGTCTCATCGGTCTTCGACGGCGAACGCAGCGTACGCCGCCACCAGCTGGTCTACCAGACCCTGGGCGAGCGGGTCGGCACCGAGATTCACGCCCTGGCGCTGAAGACACTGACACCCGAGGAGTGGCAGGCCTCGGGCGCCTGATCTCGGCGTCGAATTGGACAGACTGGAAATCATCGGCGGCGCTGCGCTATCGGGAGAAGTGCGTATCTCCGGGGCGAAGAATGCCGCACTGCCCATATTGACCGCGTGCCTGCTCGCCGATGGACCGGTGATTCTGCAGAATGTCCCACACCTGAACGATGTCACGACGACGGTCAAGCTGCTCCGCCGTATGGGCGTGGAGATTACCTTTCACGACGGCGTCCGGCTCGAAGTCGACCCATCCGGCGTGTCCCGGTTCGAGGCACCCTACGAGCTGGTCAAGACCATGCGCGCCTCGGTGCTCGTGCTGGGTCCGCTGCTGGGTCGTTATGGCCGCGCGGATGTTTCTCTACCGGGTGGTTGTGCGATCGGCGCGCGACCGGTCAATCTTCACGTCGCGGGGCTCCGCGCCATGGGCGCGGAAATCGCGATCGACAACGGCTACATTCGCGCGCGTGTTTCCGATCGCCTGCACGGCGCCCGCCTGGTCCTGGACACGGTGACCGTCACCGGCACCGAGAATCTGATGATGGCCGCCGTTCTGGCGAAAGGGGAATCGGTTCTCGAGAACGCGGCTCGAGAGCCTGAAGTCGTCGATCTGGCCGAAGCGCTCATCAGAATGGGTGCCGTGATCGAGGGCGCCGGCACCGACACGATACGGGTACAAGGCGTGGAAACGCTTCAGGGAACGAGCCACTCCGTGTTGCCGGATCGAATAGAGAGCGGCACCTACCTCGTGGCCGGCGCCATCACCGGCGGTCGTGTCAGGATCAACCACACCCGACCGGAGCATCTGGACGCGGTCCTCGGCAAGCTCGCGGAGGCCGGGGCTCGTATCGAGACCGGGTCGGACTGGATCCAGCTGGACATGGGTGGCGAACGTCCTCGTGCAGTGGATGTGCGCACGGCACCCCACCCGGCCTTCCCGACCGACATGCAGGCTCAGTTTTGTGCGCTCAATGCCATCGCTCGTGGCACCGGCACGATTACCGAAACGATCTTCGAGAACCGTTTCATGCATGCGCTGGAGCTGCAGCGTATGGGCGCCGACCTGGCTGTGGAAGGCAATATGGCGATCAGTCGCGGCGTGAAACGTCTCACCGGTGCGCCGGTCATGGCAACGGACCTGCGGGCATCGGCGTCCCTGGTGCTTGCGGGACTGGCAGCGGAAGGCGCCACGGTGGTTGACCGCATCTACCACGTAGACCGTGGTTACGAGTGTATCGAGGAGAAGCTTTCGCAATTGGGCGCCGAGATCCGCCGGTTGCCGAGTTAGAGTGATCTCTCGAAAAAGTCTCAGGCGAGTCGAGATGTGGCGAGGGTCGGTCAGAGGGCGCAGTGCGCGCCGGAGCATGGGCGAGCCGCGTCTAGGCAGTATCGCTCCGCTTCGGGTCCTTTAGCCGCCGGTGGAGGGGCGTTCCTCCAGCACGGCAACAGTCTCGAATACGCCGGCGCCGCGCCTGAGCCCCCTTATCTGAATCGTTTGCCCGGGCCGCGTTCCCGCCACGAGATTCATTGCCTGGTTCTGGCTCAACATCCTCTCGCCGTTGATGTGGGTGATGATATCGCCGGCCTGCAGCCCGGCGGCTGCGGCTGGTCCGCTCACGTGCAGCAACTCCACGGCGGAGCCGGTGACGCCCACGGACTCGGCCTGGGGGCTCGAGAAGTCTCGGGTATCCACGCCCAACCAGCCGCGAATGACGCGACCGTGGTCGATCAGCTCCGCCATCACGCCGCGAACCAGGTTCACGGGAATCGCGAACCCGATTCCGTCGGGAACACTCTGATTGAGGGCGGCGAAACGAGCCGTATTGATGCCAATCAATTCGCCGCGCACATTGACCAGGGCACCGCCGGAGTTTCCGATGTTGATAGCCGCATCGGTCTGAATGAAGTTCTCGAAGCTCGTCAGACCGAGGCCTCGGCCGGTCGCGCTGATGATGCCGAGGGTGACGGTCTGGCTCAGGCCGTAGGAATTGCCGATCGCAAGGGCTACTTCACCGATTTCCAGGGTGTCGCTTCGACCCAGCTCGATGGAGGGCAAGTCCGGCAGATCGATCTTCAGTAGCGCGAGATCGGTCTCCGGATCCGCGCCCACGAATTGAGGCTCCGCCATCCGCCCGTCTGCGAGCTGCACGACGACCCGGTCAGCGCCTCGGATCACGTGCCAATTGGTCGCCAGGTATCCATCCTGGCTGATCACCACGCCGGACCCCAAGCCCTGACCCACCAAGCCGGTGGCGAATCCGCCCCGCTGTCCCAGTCGCGCGGTTTGCAGGCTGACAACCGCGGGTGCGCTGGCGTCCACGGCGCTCGCATAGCTGGACGGGGGGGCTGCGACCCGAGTCTCCAGATTGACGAGCCCGGGTCTGGCGAGCACGATCAGAAATGCCACGGCCAACCCGATGGCAGCGGATTGGCCGACAAAAGCCAGGAACTTCCAGGGAGACCTCATCGCCCCATTTTAGCAGGGCCGCTCCCGGCATCGGTTCTGTGGTCAAGCGCTGGAGCCGCTGTGTATAATCGCGCCGTCTCCGAGGAACCATCTGGCCTAGACGCGCGGCCCGCAGGGCGCGGTGCGCGCGGATATATGCGTCCCTGGCGGGAGAGAACCACGTGAAACGGGCTGACTGATGCTTCTTCTGTCGGCCAGGAGCGCCTGTAATGACCGACAACGCGGATCTCAGTAGACGTCATTTTCTCATGGCTGCTACGGCATTGACCGGTGGCGTGGGTGTCGTCGCCACGGCCGTGCCGTTCGTCGCCTCCTTTCGCCCGAGCGCCCGAGCCCAGGCGCTTGGCGCCCCCGTCGAGGTCGATATCAGCAAGCTCGAGCCGGGCGCCCTGATCAAGGTGGAGTGGCGCGGCAGGGCGATCATGGTCCTGCGCCGCACGGACTTCATGCTGGATAAATTGACAGAAGTGGAGGCTGAACTGGCGGACCCTGCGTCCGAGGCCTCTGTGCAGCCGGCGTACGCGACGAACGAACACCGCAGCATCAGGCCCGAATACTTGATCATTGAGGGCGTATGCACTCACCTCGGCTGCGCCCCGACACCCCGCTTCGACGTGGCGCCGGCCGATCTCGGTTCGGACTGGCCCGGCGGTTTCTATTGCCCCTGCCACGGGTCGAAGTTCGATCTATCCGGGCGCGTGTATAGCGGCGTACCGGCGCCCACGAACCTGAGCGTCCCACCCCACCGTTATCTGACGGAAAGTACCCTGCTCATTGGGTCTGACACGGGAGCAGCGTAGATGTCCGCCTCTGCCGCTGACATGTTCGACCGCCTCGGGAGGGGTATGAGTTCGCTGCGCGGGTGGATCGACGCTCGGTTCCCGATGACGAAGCTCATCAAGGAACACGCCACCGAGTATTACGCATCCAAGAACTTCAACATCTGGTACGGTTTCGGTGTTCTTGCGACCGTCGTTCTGGTGCTGCAGCTCGTCACCGGCATCTACCTGACGATGAACTATAAGCCCTCGGCGGCGGAGGCATTCGCCTCGGTCGAATACATCATGCGCGACGTCGAGTGGGGCTGGCTGATCCGTTACCTGCACTCGACGGGTGCGTCTGCGTTTTTCGTCGTGGTCTACCTGCACATGTTCAGAGCCTTGCTGTACGGCTCCTATAAGAAGCCCAGGGAGCTGATCTGGCTCATCGGGATGTTCATATACGTCTGCCTGATGGCAGAGGCGTTCTTCGGATATTTGCTGCCATGGGGCAACATGTCCTACTGGGGTGCACAGGTGATCGTCTCTCTGTTCGGGGCGGTCCCAGTAGTGGGGGAGGCGCTCGCCGAGTGGATCCGGGGTGACTTCTATATCTCTGATATCACGCTGAACCGATTCTTCGCTTTTCACGTGATCGCCGTACCGTTGATGCTGGTCCTACTGGTGGTCGTGCACATCATGGCGCTACACGAAGTCGGGTCGAACAACCCCGATGGGATAGAGATCAAGAACTATCCGGATTCCAGCGGGAAACCGATCGATGGGGTTGCTTTTCATCCCTACCACACGAGCAAGGATCTGGTCATCATCACGGGTTTCCTAATCCTGTTCTCGTTCGTAGTCTTCTTCGCGCCAGAGATGGGGGGACTGTTTCTGGAGCATGCTAATTTTGAGCCGGCGAACACCCTTCAGACCCCGGAACATATCGCGCCGATCTGGTATTTTACGCCGTTCTACGCGATTCTCAGGGCCGTGCCGAACAAGCTATTCGGTGTGGCCTTGATGGGACTGGCGGTGCTGCTGCCGTTCTTCCTGCCCTGGCTGGATCGATGCCGCGTCAAATCCATCCGCTACCGCGGCTGGACCTATAAGCTGGCTCTGAGCGTTTTCGCCGTAAGCTTTCTCGTCTTGGGCTATCTGGGTCTCCAGCCCGTCACAGACACGTATACTGCGATGTCCCGGATATTCACCGCCGCCTACTTCGCCTTCTTCTTGCTGATGCCGTTTTACACGAGCCGGGAAAAGACCAAGCCGGTCCCGGACCGAGTCACCTGATGGCTAAGCTCTTCACATTGGCTCTCGCTCTGACGCTGAGTTTGACTGCCCACGGCCAGCATGCGGGGGGAGGTGGTCTCGTTATGGAGCCCGCCGATAATGACGTCGCCGACATCGCTTCATTGCAGCGCGGAGCCAAGTACTTCGTCAACTACTGTCTCGGCTGCCACTCGGCGCAGTACGTACGCTACAACCGTCTCGCCGAGGATCTCGGTCTTACGGAAGCGCAGCTCGTCGAGAATCTGATGTTCACGGGAGAGCGGCCCTACGATACGCTGAGCAACAGCATGCGGCCGGAAGACGGGATCGTCTGGTTCGGGATCGCGCCTCCAGACCTGTCCCTGGTTTCTCGGAGTCTCGGCACGGACCACCTCTATAATTATCTCCGCGGTTTCTACGTTGACGAGTCCGCACCGACTGGCTCGAATAATCTATGGCTCGAAAACACCGCCATGCCTCATGTGCTGTGGGAGATCGGCGGCGTCAAGAGAGCGGTATTCGAAGAAATAGAGGTCGGCGGCGCTCTTACGCGATCGTTTGAACGTTTCGAAGTGGTTCATGAAGGCACACTGAGCGAGGGACAATTCGATGAGGTCGTGCGAGACATCGTCAACTTTCTGGACTACATCGGCGATCCTGTGCAGGTCGAACGTCGGTCGCTCGGTATTCGAGTCATCGCGTTTCTGCTCATCTTCATGCTGATCTCATACATGCTAAAAATAGAAATCTGGAAAGACGTTGATTAGCGTCCCTTCCGTTGTACCTGGTTTCGCGTCCTTTAGGAGACTCGCATGGCGGTAATCGCTAACCGTCGCTCGGTCATGACACTCTTCTCGAAGCCCACGGACCCGTGGAGTCATCGCACTCGACTGGTGCTCGCCGAAAAGAGCATCAATATCGACTTCGTTGATGTGGATGAGGGAAGCCTCCCCGAGGACCTGCTTGACCTGAATCCGTATAACAGTGTTCCGACGCTGGTCGATCGGGATCTCGTTCTATACGATTCTCGCGTCATCATTGAATATCTGGACGAGCGATTCCCTCATCCGCCGCTGATGCCGGTCGACCCCGTGACCCGCGCGCAATTCCGTCTGGCCCTGTATCGCATCGAGCGGGACTGGTATTCGCTGGCAGAGGAGATCGCAGAGGGCGGAGACCGCAAGCCCGTGACGCGGGCACGGAAAGTCCTGCAAGACAGCATCGTGTCCAGCGTGGAGATATTCGCCGCGAAGAGATTCTTCTTGAGTGACGAGTTTTCTCTCGTCGATTGCAGTATTGCGCCGATTCTCTGGCGCCTGCCGACATTCAATATCGAGTTGCCGACGCAAGCACGCCCGATCCTGCAATACATGGACGAAGTGTTTTCTCGTCCGTCATTCCAAGCGAGCCTGACCGAGCTGGAGCAGGAGATGCGTCAGTAGACCGATGTCGGAGGCTACTCCGAAACGTCCGTACCTCATTCGTGCGATGCATGAGTGGATGACGGATAACGGTTTGACACCACACATAGTTGTCGATGCGGCGGCTGATGGTCTGACTGTACCCGAGCAATACATCACGGACGGCAAGATCGTTCTCAACGTCAGTTACGCGGCGACGCGAGACCTCGTCTGTGGCAATGACTCGGTGACGTTCGAGGCTCGCTTCGAAGGGGTCAATCATAGGGTCGAAGTGCCTGCGTTGGCCGTTATCGGTATTTATGCCCGAGAAACGGGCCAGGGAATGATTTTCACCGACGAGGAACCTCCCCCGAGCACCGAGACGCCCGGCGGAAACGCGTCGGGTCGCCCGGCCCTCAAGGTCGTCAAGTAATCACTTCGCGAGACGTGCGTAAACCGTCGCGCCCGCCGTTTGCGGCATGGCGCAGTCCGCCCGGCCAGTCGCTCGATCGGATCAGCCGCCGAGCAGCTCCGCGTCGACGAGATCACACAGGGCGTGGAGGACGAGAATGTGGACCTCCTGGATGCGGCAGGTGCGCTCTGCGGGCACCCGTATCTCGATATCGCCCGCTTCGAGGGCCTGGGCGATTGCGCCACCGTCGCGACCGGTCAGTGCGATGACCCTGAGGCCACGTTCGTGTGCGGCGCCCACGGCTCGCAGCACGTTTTTGGAGTTGCCGGACGTGGATATGGCCAGTAGCATGTCCCCCGCCTGTCCCAGGGCGCGTACCTGCCTGGCGAAGATATCCGAGTAACGATAGTCGTTTGCGACGGCGGTGAGTGCCGAGCTGTCCGTCGTGAGCGCAACGGCGGGCAGGCCGGGGCGCTCCATCTCGAAACGACCGAGCATTTCGCCGGAGAAATGTTGTGCATCCGACGCCGATCCGCCGTTGCCGCAGGTCAGTATCTTGCCGTCATTCAGCAGGCACTCCGTCAGCGCCCTGCCCGACTCGACGATGATCGGGACGAGGGACTGGGAGGCTTGCTTGAGAGCGATGCTCTCTTGGAAGTGTTCCAGGACGCGCTCATCCATGCTCATCGGAGACTCCAAAAGCTCTTGTCACTCTGCCTCGAAACCCTAACGCCTTCAAGAGAGGTTAGCGTCGAAGGCGTTTCTGATCCAACGGATCCTCGGTTTGGTGTCGATATCATCGGCCGAGAGGACATCGAAACGCACCGGATAGTCCAGCCATTGGGGATGTGTCATCAGCAGATACCGGGTCGCGCGAACGAGTCGCTGGCGTTTCCTGCCATCGACGGACTCAGTCGCGTCGACGAAGCTCGTGGAGCTGCGCGCGCGCACTTCGACGACGACCAGGGTGGTGCCGTCGAGACACACGAGATCGAGCTCGCCGACACGGCAACGATAACGTCTCTTCAACACCCGCAGCCCTTGGCGCTGCAGGTACCGGCTTGCTTTTTCTTCCCAGACCCACCCGATCTGCTGTCTCGCTGTCGGGTGCGCAGGCCTATCTGAGATCCGCAAGGTCGGTAGACTCCTCCGCCTCCAGAGGACTGACCTCGATCGGTGGCTCCTGGATGGTTGCCGTCTCAATGGCAGAGGGTCTCCCGTTGCGGAACTGTGCGAAGGGCAGTCGTCTGCGCACCCGGCCATCCTCGCCGAGACTCAGCTCACCGGACAATGCCGGCACCGACGAAAACCCCTCCGGCTGGTTGTATAACAGCGGGATCAAGCGATAGGCGTCGAAACCCAGCCCATAGAACCGGGTCCAGGGCGGAGACGTCCTCTGCGGCCAGTAGGTCTGGAGCGAGGTCTTGAGGCGCAAGCCGGCGTCGTCCTCCAGGAGCACCCAGGGGGTGTCCGGGAAGAACACGCCATTCAGATCCGAGTCGCTCGCGTGGCTCTCATAGACCGCAGACGTGGCGTAGGTTGGAATATCTCCCGCGTAGTGAAAACGCAGTTGCGGAAGCAGCAACCTGCCTGCGCTCGCGTCGGCTGCGACGAAAATGACGTCGACGTCCTGGCGCCGCCGCGGCTCGAACTCGAGCGCCAACCCCAGGTTTGCCGCCAGCCGCTGGCGCCGTTGATTGCTTCTCCCGATGTTCAGTAGCGTGGTGATGGCGAGTGAGAAATCCTGGCTGCCAGCATCGTAGCCTCTGAACTGCACGAGCTGTCCCCCGAGCTCTTCGAACTCGGCCTGAAAGCTGTCGAGCAGGCGCAGACCCCAGTCGCTGTTCTGGATCAGCGCGAGCGCATTGACGGCGCCGTTGGCTACGGCGTGTCGCGCAACCTCTCTCGCTTCGTCTTCGGGCGCAAGCGCGAATTGATAGAGATTCGGTGGCGCGGGTCGCTCGCTTTCAACGGAGTTCAGAGCCAGCGTCGGGATGAAGCCAGCGCTTTCGATGATCTCCTCCAGCTCGGGTTTCAGCAGTGGGCCTACGACGAAATCAGCGCCGTCGATCTGCGCGCGCAGATAAGCCTCTTCCGGTCCAAGCAATGTTGTGTCGTAGAACTTCAGTGTGCTCGCGGTGCCATTCGGGGTCGTGGTCGTGCGGCTCAGATGCGCCGCAATAAACCCGTCGCGGACGGCCCTGGCGACGGGCTGCTGCACACTGCTGAATGGCAGCAGGACCGCAATCTGGCCGGGGTAGGTCTGTGGCAATCGTGATTCCGCCAGCAGCTCCAGCAGAAACCCGCGAGCGGCGGGATGGTCTGGGTGGATCTGGCGCCATTGCAGCAACCCCTCCCGCAGTCCGGCGGAATTCGAGCGCGATCCCAGTGCGACCGGCTGCAGTGCCAGCCAGCCGTCCACCACGGGTTCGCCCGTCGCCGGGAACGACGCCTCGGATGTCTGCGCGAGGAGGCCGGTCCAGATGAGCCGGTGGTTGTCGAGAACCTGTGAGCTCTCGTTCAGCCAGAACTCCCTCTCCACGAGTGTCGAAACGGCTTCCTCGACGCGCCCGAGTCCGAACAACGCCCGCCCGCGGACCGCTGCGATCGCGACGAGCAACTCGTCCGAGGATGGTGGCCGGGACATGAGCGCCAGCGTTTCCAGTGCCGTGTCGGGCCGGCCTTCCACGACCTCCACTTCGGCCAACATCACGAGGACCTGTTGTTCCTGCGCCGGCGTAGCGGCCTCCCGCGCCCGGACGAGCCAGCGTCGCGCCGAACCGACGTTTCCGATATCCAGCAGTACCCGTGCGCCCGCCGTGAGGAAGCGGCTCTGGGTGCTGCCGCTGGATGCGTTGATGAGTTGCGTATAGGCCTGGACGGCCTGTTCGAGTTCGCCCTCGGCAACCAGTTGCTCGGCCCTTTCCTCGAGCGCGCCAACGTCGGTCGAGACCGTCGGACCGGTCGTCTCGCAGGCCGCGAGGGCCAGGAGGCAGGTCAGCGTGGCGGTTGTCCTGAATCGGGTCATGATGAGCGATGCTTGCACATTCAGCTTTCCCACAGGCAGCATGAGCGCATGAGTACAGACTCCACCGGCAAACTGTACGTCGTAGGTACGCCCATCGGGAATCTGGACGATCTCAGCCCGCGAGCCCGTCGAGTCCTCGACGCAGTGGATCTGATTGCTGCCGAGGATACCCGCCGCACCCGAGGATTGCTATCCAGTATTGAGGTCAAGAATCGACTTATTGCTTACCACGAGCACAACGAGGCGCAGCAGACTCCCGGCTTGATCGAGAGATTGCGCCGGGGTGAATCGGTCGCCCTGGTCAGCGATGCCGGCTCCCCGTTGCTGAGCGACCCGGGTCTGATCATCGTCCAGGCCGCGCGTGCGGCCGGCATCCCCGTGGTGTCCATTCCCGGCCCCAGTGCCCTCACGGCTGCCCTATCGGTGGCAGGTCTGCCGACGGATCGTTTCGTCTTCGAGGGTTTTCTCCCACGCCGGGCGGGCCCCAGGCGGGCGCGCCTGACCGCGCTGGCCCCGGAGTCCCGGACCCTGGTCTTCTACGAGTCCGTGCATCGGCTCGCGGATACGCTGGCTGCGCTGGAGGAGCACTTTGGCGGTGATCGCGCGGCGGTGATCGCGCGGGAAATCACGAAGATCCACGAGAGCGTTTACGAGGGCACGCTCGCGGCACTCAACAGACGGCTCGGCGAGGTCATTCCGCTGAAAGGCGAGTTTGTGGTGCTGGTTGCCGGCGCCACCAATCCGGCTCCGGCGGAAGATGGCGAGGTGGTTCGGATCTTCGATCTGCTTGCCGCCGAGGTTCCTGCCAGGACGGCGGTGGCGCTCACGGTCAAGATCACCGGGACCTCGAGAAACCGGGTCTACGCGATCACCCGGGGGCTCACCCAGAGCTAGTCGCTCTGGTAACCTAGCGGGTGGAGTCGGCCGGGCAGTCGCCGGGAGAAATCCCGGAGGAAAGTCCGGGCTCCATTGGGCAGGGTGCCAGGTAACGCCTGGGGGGCGCGAGCCTACGGAAAGTGCCACAGAAAATATACCGCCAGGCCGCAGGGCCGGTAAGGGTGAAATGGTGCGGTAAGAGCGCACCGCGCAGGTGGCAACACCTGTGGCAGGGTAAACCCCACCCGGAGCAAGACCGAATAGGGGAGTGCTTGAGCGTGCCCACGCGAGCTCCCGGGTAGGTCGCTAGAGGTGCGTGGCGACGCGTGCCGGAGATGAATGACTGCTCTCGACAGAACCCGGCTTACAGGCCGACTCCTTTACTTATCTCGGATGGGCGTGCCCCGGTCAGGCCCTTTGTTAAAAAGTTTGTTGAGATATGACGTCTAACTAGTTGATTTTCAGTTCCCAACGGCTGGTCCCGAACCTGCAATCCTGCCGCTAACTCACTGTCAAACAAAAAAATATTGACCATTTGCAGTTGACAGTGCCCCGCTGCCCTACCTATAGTGCGCGGAAGTGGTAAAAAGTGGGGAAAAATGGGACGGCTATGTTCCGCGGTGCATCCAAACTCACCCTGGATTCGAAAGGGAGGCTGGCGATCCCAAGTCGATATCGGGATCGCCTCGCGAGCCGTGCCGACGGGCACCTGGTCGCCACCGTGGACCGGGACTACTGCCTGCTCATATACCCGCTACCCGATTGGGAGGAGATCGAGCGCAAGCTGGTCCGGTTACCAGCACTCAATAAGCAGGCGCGCCGGCTCCAGCGTCTCATGGTGGGCTATGCCACCGAGCTCGAGATGGACGGCCACGGTCGCATCCTGCTGCCCAGGGAGCTTCGCGATTTTGCCAACCTGGACAAGCAGGCCATGTTGATCGGTCAGGGGAACAAGTTCGAGCTGTGGGATGAGGAGCGGTGGAACGCGCGGCGGGATGAATGGCTGGCAGACGACGATGCTGACGGCGCAGACCTGCCCGCGGAACTCGAATCACTCTCTCTCTAGAACGCCCGGTGGTTGAGGTATGGCCAACCATCAGCCGGTGCTGGTGACGGAGGCGCTGGAGGGCTTGGCGATAGATGAGGATGGTTGGTACGTCGATGGAACGTACGGACGCGGGGGGCACAGCGCTGAGATTCTGGCGCGGCTCGGGGAACACGGTAGGTTGCTGGCACTGGATAAAGACCCGGAGGCGGTGGAACACGCCGAACGCGGACTTGCTGCGGATCCACGGTTTTCCATCGTGCACGGCGGATTCGAAGAGGTCCGCGAGCATGCGGAGCCGTGGCTCAAGGGCCATCCGCTCGCCGGCATCCTGCTCGATCTCGGCGTGTCTTCCCCGCAACTCGAGGCTTCGGAACGGGGATTCAGCTTTGCCAAGGATGGGCCTCTCGACATGCGAATGAACACAACCGAAGGCATCAGCGCGCAGGCCTGGCTCCGGCAAGTCGACGAAGCGGAGCTGGTCGATGTCCTGCGTCGCTTCGGGGAGGAACCCCGCGCCCGGCAGATCGCAAGGGCGGTCTTGCGCGTGCGGGCGCAGACCCCGATCACCACCACGGGTCAGCTCGCCGAGATCGTTGCGGGCGCTGCCGGCGGTCGTGGCCGCCGGATCCATCCCGCCACTCGAACGTTCCAGGCTATCCGCATTCACATCAACCAGGAACTGAGGTCTCTGGAGTTGGGGCTGGAGGCGTGCCTGGATCTCCTCGCCGAGGGCGGCAGATTGTGCGTCATCAGTTTTCATTCCCTGGAGGATCGGATCGTCAAGCGATTCATGGCGCGACAGGCCAAGGGAGACCCCGCTTACGCCGGGTTGCCGGAGATTCCTCCGGAGGCTCGCCCGACCCTGCGACGGATCGGTGGCCTGGTTCGTCCTGCACAGAGTGAGATCGACGCCAACCCCAGGGCGCGCAGCGCCCGGCTGAGAATCGCCGAGAAGCTGGGGGCGGTCGTTTGATGACTCAACGCGTCCAGCTTGGCCTGATCTGCTCTCTGGCTGCCGCGGTGGTGGTGTCGAGCGTCTGGGTCATCAAAGCCAAGCACCAGTCCCGGCAGTTGTTCGTCGAGCTCGAAGCGCTCAACCGGGAGAGGGACCGGCTGCAGATCGACTGGGGCCGCCTTCAGCTGGAGCAGAGCACCTGGGGTACCCATCCTCGGATCGAGTCCCTGGCCCTGGAGCGGCTGAATCTGGGTACTCCGGTCGCCGAAGAGGTGATCGTGGTCGCGGAGCCGGGCCAGTGAAGGGGCGGCGCACCGTCTTCGGTCTGGACTGGAAGCGCTGGCGCAGCTTCGTGCTTCTGGCCGGCGTCGTTGGCGCCGGCGCCGTGCTGGAGGGCCGCGTTCTATATCTGCAGGTGCTGAAGAAGGACTTCCTGTCGGCCCAGGGTGCCGACCGGCATGTGCGAACGGTGCAGATCTCCGCGCACCGCGGCTCCATCACTGACCGTCATGGCGAGCCCCTGGCGGTCAGTACGCCCGTGGACAGCGTTTGGGCGAATCCTCAGGAGCTCAAGCCGGCCCTCGGACGCCTCGACGAGTTGGCCGGCCTCCTGGAGCTTGACGAGGACTGGCTGGCCCGGCGAGTCACCAGCAGTCTGAATCGCGAGTTCGTCTACCTGCGCCGCCACCTGCGACCGGACCATGCCGCTCAGGTGATGGAACTGGGCATCCCGGGTGTCGCCACGCTGCGGGAGTATCGACGTTACTACCCGGCGGGCGAGGTCGTGGGACACCTGATCGGATTCACGAACATCGATGACATCGGGCAGGAGGGGCTGGAATTCGAGTTCGACTATTGGCTCCGGGGTGAGACCGGTGCGAAACGTGTGATTCAGGACCGACTCGGTCGGGTGATGGAAGACGTGGAGCTGGTCAGTCCGTCTCGGCCGGGCAAGGCGCTTCGCGCCAGCCTCGACCTGCGGTTGCAGTATCTGGCGTATCGGGAGCTCAAGCAGGCGATTGCGGAGAACGGCGCGCTGTCCGGCTCGGTCGTCGTTCTCGACGCAGCAACCGGTGAAGTGCTGGCCATGGTGAACCAGCCTTCTTACAACCCCAATGACCGGACCCAGTTCGATGCGTCCCGCTATCGCAACCGTGCCGTCACCGACATTTTCGAGCCGGGTTCGAGCTTCAAGCCGTTCGTGATCGCCGCCGCGCTGGAGAGCGGCCGCTACGAGCCGGATTCCATCATTGACACCTCTCCCGGTTACCTGCGCATCAACGGAAAGGTCATCACCCAGGACAACAATAATCTCGGCAAGATCGATGTCAGGACCGTGCTGGCGAAGTCGAGCAATGTCGGTGCCGCCAAGGTCGCACTTGAACTGGATCAAGAGAACCTGTGGTCAGCGCTGTCCAGATTCGGCATCGGTCGACTCACCGACAGCGGCTTTCCCGGCGAGTCAGCGGGCGTGTTGAACGATCCCCAGCACTGGCGCCCGGTGGGTCAGGCGACTCTGGCCTATGGCTACGGATTGTCGGTGACCCCGCTGCAACTGGCCCAGGCCTACGCGGTCATCGCCGCGGATGGTGTCCGCCGACCGGTCTCGCTGGTGGCCCTGGAAGAGGCCCCGAGTGGCGACCGAGCCATCTCGAAGAAGACGGCCCGCGCGCTGAATGGCATGCTGGAAACCGTCGTCTCACCGATCGGCACGGGCCACCGGGCGGCAATCACGAATTTCCGCGTGGCTGGCAAGACGGGCACGGCGCGAAAGTCCGGAGTCGGCGGTTACTCCGAGGACCGCTACCTGGCGGTATTCGGCGGATTTGCCCCAGCCACCCAACCGAAGTTGGTGGCGGTGGTCGTGATCGATGAGCCACGCGGTGGGGCGTATTACGGAGGGGAAGTCGCGGCCCCCGTGTTTGCGCGCATTCTGTCAGGTGCACTGCGTTTGCTTGCGGTGCCCCCCGACGCCTTGCCGGCGCCGCCAGTCACCATCATGGCGCAATCGGACACTGCCGAGTCAGAGGTGGGCCAATGATGGCGGCACTCGCGACAACCGTGATGACCTTGGGTGAGTTGCTCGGGTCCGCGCCGAGTGATGTGCACGGTATCCAGATAACCGATCTCGTTACCGATAGTCGCCACGTTCAGCCCGGGGCCGCATTTCTCGCCGTCAAGGGCGCACGCACTCACGGGCTCGACTACCTCGAGGACGCGGTCCGAAGAGGTGCGTCGGTGGTGCTGTTCGAACCGGATCGCGACCGGCGTGAACCGCCGGCGACGCGCTTGGAGATCAAGGGCACACTCGCGGCGAGCCTGGCTGTCCCGGATCTGGGCAACCGGCTCGGTGAGCTCGCCGGGAGGTTCTATGGTCTCGCCGAGCGTGGACCGAGATTGGTGGGAGTCACCGGGACGAACGGCAAGAGCACGGTGGCGCACCTGGTGGCACAGGCCCAGACACTGCGTGGATACCCCTGTGCTTACATGGGGACCGTCGGCGCTGGAGTCCCGCCGAAACTCACACCCCAGGAGCTGACCACGCCGGACTGCCTCAGCCTGCACAGAACACTCGCGTCGTTCGAAACCGGTTACGCGGCGTTGGAAGTCTCCTCGCATGCGCTCGCCCAGGATCGAATCGCCGGCCTGCAGTTCGACACAGCCGTTTTCACCAATCTAACCCGGGACCACCTGGACTACCACGGCGACGTTGCTCACTACCAGGACGCGAAGGCGCGTCTTTTTCAATGGGAAGGTCTGCGCCACGCCGTGATCTTCGTCGACGATCCCTTCGGTGCGACCCTCGTGGACGGGCTTTCGGAATCCATCGAGCGGATCGACGTCAGTCTGGAATCCGAGAGTCGGCTTCGGGGGACGATCACCGAATCGGGGCTGGACGGAATCACGGTACAGGCCTCGGGTGTGCTTGCCGGGCCGCGTGTCGGCAGCGGCAGCGTGATCACCTCGCCCCTGATCGGTGATTTCAACGCAGAAAATCTTCTGTTGGCACTCGGGGTCTTGCTGAGCTGGAACGCCCCGGTCAAGGAGGCCTGCGAGGCATTGAGCCGCTGCGAACCGCTGCCCGGGCGCATGGAGGTGCTGGGCGGCGGCTCACGCCAGCCCACCGCGGTTATCGACTACGCCCACACGCCCGCAGCGCTCGAGCGGGTGCTGCGCAACCTGCGCCAACTGGCCAGTGGGGAGATCTGGTGCGTGTTCGGCTGTGGCGGCGAGCGGGATACTGGCAAACGTGCGCCCATGGGGGCCGTTGCCGGGCGTTTTGCCGATCACATCGTACTGACCGACGACAACCCGCGCGGTGAAGATCCCGGCGCGATCGTCGCCGATATCCGAGCCGCAATTATTGATCATCCCGATGTCCGGATTGAGCATGATCGTGCCAGAGCGATCCAGGAAGCTGTCTCGCGGGCGGGCGTCGGCGATGTTGTGCTCGTTGCAGGCAAAGGTCACGAAGTCTGGCAATGGTCGGCTTCAGAGCGGCGCGCATTCAGCGACCGCGCCGAGGTGCAGGCAGCCCTGGGAGGACAGGCGTGATGTCTAGGACGCTTTCTGCCGTCGCTCACCAGGTGTGCGGGGAACTCGTCGGCGCCGATGCGGAGTTCGGGGCGGTCAGCATCGACAGCCGCGAGCTCGAGTCAGGCGCGCTCTTTGTCGCGATCGTGGGCGAGCAGTTCGATGGCAACGATTTCCTGGCTGATGCGTATTCGAAAGGTGCCGCCGGGGCAGTGGTCTCGCGGTTGGCGAGCGTTCCATTCCCGCAGGTCAAGGTGCTCGATACGCGAAGTGCCTTCGGTCGGATGGCCCGCGCCTGGAGAGAGAACTTTCCCCTGCCCGTGATCGCCGTCACCGGCAGCAATGGAAAGACCACCGTCAAGGAGCTGATCGCCAGCATTCTGGGATCGGGTCGTCGCATCTGTGTCACTCGAGGCAATCTGAACAACGATCTCGGCGTCCCGCTGACGTTGATGAGGCTGTGTGAAACGCATGAGGCCCTCGTCATCGAGCTCGGAGCGAATCATCCGGGTGAGATCGATTACCTCAGCGGACTGGCGCAGCCCACCGTGGGTGTGATCACCAACGCCAATGCAGCCCACCTGGAAGGCTTCGGTTCCGTCGCCGGCGTCGCCGCGGCAAAGGGCGAGCTTCTCGATCATCTGCCGAGAGCCGGAACGGCGGTCATCAACGCGGACGACGAGTACTGTGCAGACTGGCGCGCCCGCAGCCGGGCGGAAGAGGTGCTCACGTTCGGCCTGAGCCCCGGGGCGGACTGCACGGTGAGCGGCGCAATCACCTCCGAGCCCGGCGGTTCCCGGTTCACGCTGCAGCTTCCGGAAGGCGCCACGTTCGAGTTGAGGTTGCCTCTGGCAGGCCGACACAATGTGTTGAACGCGCTCGCTGCCGCTGCGGCTGCACACGCACTCGGCGCATCCGGCGAGGACGTCCAGCGGGGCCTGAGTCAGGCTCACGCGGTAAAGGGAAGGTTGAATCTGCTGCCCGGTCGAGGCGGCGCTGCGATCATCGACGACAGCTATAACGCGAACCCCGAGTCGGCGCGCGCTGCTTTGGATTACCTGCGGGAGCGCGGCGGCGAGCGCATCTTCATTCTCGGGGACATGGCGGAGCTTGGCGAGGATGGTGCGGCGCTGCATCGCGAGATCGGTGAGTACGCGCGAGACTGTTGCGATGCGCTCTTCGCGATCGGTGACCTCAGCCGGCATGCCGCGGAGGCCTTCGGTCGCCGTGGACAGTTCTTCCCTGAGGTGGCTGCGCTGCAGAAAGCGCTGGAGCCCTTGTTGGCCGAGGACACTACCCTTCTGCTGAAGGGTTCCCGGGTGATGGGGCTTGAACGACTGGTCTCACTCCTGGCGACCGAGCACGGCGCGGGCGAGGAGACACCATGTTGATCTACCTCACCGAGTATCTCACCCGGTTCCATTCCGGATTCAACGTGTTTAACTACCTGACGCTGCGGGCCATCCTGGGTGCACTCACCGCCCTGGTGCTTTCGTTCGCCATGGGCCCTTACGTGATCCAGCGATTGTCGTCGCGCCGGGTGGGGCAACCCATCCGCCAGCTCGGGCCGGAGAGTCATCTGCCCAAAGCCGGAACCCCGACCATGGGCGGAGCCCTCATCCTGCTGGCCATCGCCGTGAGCACGCTGCTCTGGGCCAACCTGACCAATCGCTTCGTCTGGATCGTTCTCGTCACTACGCTCGCGTTCGGCGTGATCGGATTCGTGGACGATTACAAGAAACTCATCATCGGCAACGCCGAGGGTGTGCGGCCGTGGACCAAGTTTTTCTGGCAGTCGATTGTTGGATTCAGCGCCGCGGTGGTGCTCTACGCAACTGCGGAGAATCCGGCGGTGGAGCACGCGTTGCTGGTGCCTTACTTCCCGGATCTCACTATTCCACTGGGTGGAATCCTCTATGTCGGCTTTACGTATCTCGTGATCGTTGGTGCCTCTAACGGCGTCAATCTGACCGATGGCCTCGACGGACTCGCCATTATGCCGGCGGTGCTCGTGGGCACAGCGCTGGGCGTATTCGCTTACGCTGCCGGCAACATCGTGTTCTCGTCTTACCTGGGTATCCCCTACGTTTCGGGAGCCGGTGAGATGCTCGTTTTCTGTGCGGCCCTGGCTGGCGCCGGTCTGGGCTTCTTGTGGTTCAACACCTATCCCGCTCAGGTTTTCATGGGCGACATCGGAGCCTTGGCTCTCGGTGCGGCCCTGGGCCTGGTGGCTGTGGTGGTGAGGCAGGAGCTGGTATTGCTCATAATGGGCGGTGTTTTCGTCGTTGAAACCGTCTCAGTCATTATCCAGGTTGCCTCCTACAAGATGACCGGCCGGCGCATTTTTCGTATGGCCCCGCTGCATCACCATTTCGAATTGAAGGGTTGGGCCGAGCCAAAGGTGATCGTGCGTTTCTGGATAATCACGGTCATCCTGGTGCTCGTCGGCCTGGCGAGTTTGAAGATCAGGTAGTGCAGCGCCTGGAACGCTCAAAAGAAATTTCATGAGACCCGCGGAACAGTGGTGTGACCAACAGATGACGGCTTCGGGCAAGGACAACCGAACGCTCGTGGTGGGCCTTGGGCTGACCGGACTGTCGGTCGCGCGCTTCCTCGCGGCGCGCGATGAGGAGGTCGTGGTGATCGACAGCCGCGCCCGTCCACCGGGCCTTCAGGCGCTGCGGCGAGCCCGACCCGAGCTGCCCGTCATACTCGAGAGCCTGGATGCCCGCTGGCTCGAAGGCGTTTCCCGGGTGGTGCTCTCGCCGGGGCTCGGCCTGGATACCCGGATCGCCGTAGAAGCTCGGCGCTCGGGTATACCGATCATCAGTGATATCGAATTGTTCGCCCGCGCCGTGGATGCGCCGGTCATCGGTGTGACGGGCTCTAATGGCAAGAGCACGGTGGTCACGCTGCTGGAACGCGTGCTGTCCTCGGCCGGACTCCAGGTCGCCGCGGGAGGGAACCTTGGCCCGCCCGCGCTGGAGTTGCTCGAGATTCCCGCCCAGGCCTACATCCTGGAGCTCTCCAGTTTTCAGCTGGAGAGCACCGCGAGCCTGAAGCCCGTTGCCGCCGCCGTCTTGAACGTCTCACCGGATCATCTGGACCGCCACCGGAGCTTCGAGCGCTATGCGGCCCTGAAGGCTCAGCTCGCGCGCGTTGCCGAAACCTTCGTATTCAACTGGGACGATCCGGCGGTCAGGGAAATGGGACGCGCGCACGCACAGGCGATTCCCTTCTCCGTGCGCGAGCCGCTCCAGGCGGGCTACTCAGCGATTGAGCACCGCGGGGAGCGGTGGTTGTGCCGTGACGGCGTGCCGTTCGAGCCGGCTGCCGAGCTGAGGCTGCAGGGCCTGCACAACGAGGCTAATGCGCTGGCTGTCATGGGTCTGGCGGGGGTGGCGACGGCCCAGATCGCCGAACCGCGGTTCGAAGCGCAACTGGATGCGCTGCGGAGTTTTCCGGGTCTTCCCCACCGCTGTGAGTGGGTGGCCGAGGAGGCGGGGGTCGTGTTCATCAATGACTCCAAGGGCACCAACGTGGGGGCGACGGTCGCGGCGCTGGGAGGGCTCTGCGGGCCGTTCGTATTGATCGTCGGCGGGCAGAGCAAAGGCGCGGACTTCGGCCCGCTGGTGGAGGCCGCCAGGGGCAAGCTCGTGGGTGCGGTTGTCATTGGCGAAGCGGCCGAGGATCTCAAGACGGCGCTGGGGGCGATCACGACGATCCAGGAGGCCCGTGACATGGACGAGGCCGTGGCCCTCGCCGCTGGACTCGCCGAGGCTTCGGATGTACGTCCGGTCACGGTCTTGCTGTCCCCGGCCTGCGCCAGCCTGGATATGTTCGCCGATTATCGGGCGCGCGGTGAGGCGTTCATGACTGCGGTCAGGGAGCGGCAGCGATGAATCAGAGTCTCGGCTTCAGGGAGTTCAATCTGGACCCAGCCCTGTTCTCGGCCGTCGTCGCGTTGCTCGTGCTCGGGAGCATCATGGTCAGTTCCGCATCCATCACGCTGGCGGACAGTGCGATGGGTGAGCCCCACTATTTTCTGATTCGTCACTTTGGCGCGATCGCCATCGGCTGTGTGGGCGCGACCGTCGCGCTGGCGACGCCGACGGAGCTCTGGTTTCGACTCAACGGGTTGTTGTTGCTCGCGGCCATGGCCCTGCTGGCCTCCGTGCTCGTACCCGGACTCGGACACACCGTGAACGGCAGCTCCCGCTGGCTGACCCTCGGCCCATTGACGCTGCAACCGTCGGAGCCGGCTCGGTTCTGTCTGCTGCTCTATCTCTCCAGCTATATCGTGCGACATCAGGCGGAGCTGGGCACTGCGACGCTCGGTTTCCTGAAGCCGATGGTGCTCGTCGGTCTGGCCTGCGCTTTGTTGTTGGCCGAGCCGGATTTTGGCGCCGCGGTCGTGCTGACGGCCACGAGCCTGGGGCTGCTTTTCGTGGGCGGCGCGCGACTCAGAGACTTCTGCCTCTCCTTCCTGGCGGCGATCGCCGCGTTAGCCGCGCTCGCGCTGTCCTCGAGCTATCGCTTACAGCGTCTGACGACTTTCCTCGATCCGTGGGCCGACCCGTACGCGAGCGGATTCCAGCTCACGCAGTCGCTGATCGCGATTGGACGCGGGGACTGGTTGGGCGTGGGGCTCGGCGAGAGCGTGCAAAAACTGTTCTATCTACCGGAAGCGCACACCGATTTCGTTTTCGCCGTCCTGGCCGAGGAGCTCGGTTTCATGGGCGTTACACTCGCCATTGTGCTGTTCGGAATTGTCGTGTTCAGGGCCATCGCCATGGGGCCGCGTGCGAGCGCGCTGGGGATGCCATTTCAGGGCCTGGTGAGCACCGGGATCGGACTCACGCTGGGTATTCAAGCCTTCATTAATATCGGTGTGAATACCGGGTTGCTCCCCACAAAGGGCCTGACCCTGCCGTTGATCAGCTACGGGCGCACCAGCGTTGTCATCACACTCGTCTCACTGGGTCTCCTCGCTCGCATTCACCACGAGGTCGTGATCGCGGCACGGCGCTCGGCCGCGCGTGAGGCCGGGAAACGCAGGAAATGAGCGCCGGTCCCATCATGATCATGGCGGGGGGCACCGGGGGGCATGTGTTCCCGGGTCTGGCAGTCGCCGAGGAGATTCGCAGCCGGTCGGGCTCCGTGGTCTGGATGGGCACGCGTAAGGGTCTGGAAGCGCGTCTCGTGCCGGCGGCCGGCATAGAGGTCGAGTGGATATCCGTTTCGGGGATCCGGGGCCGGGGCGCACTCGCGTGGCTGGTCGCCCCGTTCAGGCTGGTGCTGGCAATCAGCCAGGCCCTCGCCGCATTGCGCCGACGTCGGCCGGCCGCGGTGCTGGGACTGGGCGGCTTCGTCGCCGGGCCAGGTGGTGTGGCCGCCTGGTTGACGGGACGGCCCCTGTTGATACATGAGCAGAATGCCGTTGCCGGAACCACGAACCGTTTGCTGGCGCGATTTGCGCGACGTGTGTTCGAGGCTTTTCCCGGTAGCTTTCCCGCGGGCGTTCAGGCCGAGCTCATCGGCAACCCCGTCCGCCGGGAGATCATGAACCTGCCCCCGGCCGCCGATCGGGTCGAGGCCCGCGGGGATGCCCCGATGAGAGTGCTGGTTCTGGGGGGCAGCCAGGGGGCGCGGGTGTTGAACCGCAGGGTCCCGGAGGCTCTGGCGCAGCTGCCCGCCGACTTGAGGCTCGAGGTCTGCCACCAGGCGGGTCGGGGGCTGGAGGAGGCCCGCAGCGCGTACGCCGAATTCGGCGTGGAGGCGCGATTGGACGCCTTCCTGGATGACATGGCGGGCGCCTACGGTTGGGCGGACCTGGTCATCTGTCGTGCCGGTGCGTTGACCATCGCCGAGCTGGCCATGGCCGGCCTGGGCGCGATACTCGTGCCTTATCCCCATGCCATCGACGACCATCAGGCTCGTAACGCGGGGAGCTTTGTATCCCGAGGCGGCGGCATCGTGATTCCCGAGAGCGAGTTCACTTCGGAGCGCCTCGCGCGGGAGCTCACGAAGCTCGCGGAGGACCGCCAGAACCTCGCCCGTTTTGCCCGGGGCGCGCGCGACCAGGCATTGCCCGACGCTGCCACGAAACTGGCAGACGTGTGCTTCGCGCTTGCGGAGGCACGACCATGACCGACCGGATGGGCGCCATCCGCACGATTCACTTCGTCGGGATCGGCGGCGTCGGTATGGGCGGAATCGCCGAGGTGCTCATTAATCTTGGCTACGCCATACAGGGCTCGGATGCCAAACCTAACTCCGTCACCGAGCGACTCGCGAGCCTCGGTGCACGCATCCATGTTGGTCATGACGCGAGTCACCTCGGTGCAGCCGACGTGGTTGTGGTCACCAGCGCGATTCCACCCGGTAACCCGGAGGTCCTGGAGGCACACCGGCGCCGTATACCGGTCGTGCAGCGAGCAGAGATGCTGGCCGAGCTCATGAGGTTCCGCTACGGAATCGCGGTCGCGGGGACTCACGGTAAGACCACAACCACGAGCCTGGTCGCGAGCGTGCTCGCGGAGGGCGGGCTGGATCCGACCTTCGTTATCGGTGGACGACTGGAGAGCGCCAACGCGA
>Ga0224508_10000730_pt1 | contig 31386 bp, 26 predicted proteins | sample SF_Jan12_sed_USG_4_FD_170157 | JGI IMG/M metagenome (GOLD analysis project Ga0224508, IMG submission 170157) | Sediment microbial communities from San Francisco Bay, California, United States - SF_Jan12_sed_USGS_21 | ecosystem: Environmental > Aquatic > Marine > Sediment | place: USA...
GGTTGCGCTTTTTGAACGAGCGGAAATCAAAGATGCGCTAGCTTACATGCGTTTGATATCGAATCCGCATTCCGATGCTGCGTTTGAACGCGTGGTCAATGTGCCGACCCGTGGCATCGGCAATAAAACCCTGGATCTAATTCGTGCGCGTGCGCGTGAGAAGCAACAATCTTTGTGTAATGCAGCGGTCGAATTATTGCAGTCGGATTTGTCACCGCGTGCGACTCGATCGGTGCAGCAATTTTTGCAGTTGATTGATGATATGCGTAAATCAGCCGAAGATCATGAGCTCTCAGAAATAGCGGATTTGGTGATTAGCCGCAGTGGTCTAATAGAACATTACCGTAAGGAAAAAGGAGAGCGCGCCGAAGCACGGGTGGAAAACCTGGAGGAACTGGTTTCCGCCGCGCGTAATTTTCGTCACGACGAAAACGATGAAATGGATGAACTGTCCGCATTTCTCGCACATGCCGCATTGGAGGCGGGTGAAGGTCAGGCCGAGGAGTGGGAAGACTGCGTGCAACTTATGAGCCTGCATTCGGCCAAGGGTCTGGAGTTTCCATTGGTATTTTTGACCGGCATGGAAGAGGGTTTGTTTCCTCATCAACGTTCCATGGAAGAGCCGGGGCGCCTGGAGGAGGAACGGCGCCTTTGTTATGTCGGCATGACCCGCGCCATGCAACAACTGTATATGGTCTATGCGGAAGTGCGTCGCCTGCACGGCCGCGAACACTACACCAGCCCGTCGCGATTCTTGTCCGAAATTCCTGAGGAACACTTACAGGAAGTGCGTTCACCCATGATCTCGCGTCCGGTGGTACGTCGTTACAATAAATCCGATAGTGCTGGTGAAAGCGTTAACGGTCTGAAGCTTGGTAGTCGTGTGCGGCACAATAAGTTCGGCGAAGGTACGGTGTTGAATCTCGAAGGTCGAGGCGAAAGCGCCCGGGTTCAGGTTAATTTCGAGGATGCGGGTAGCAAGTGGTTAGTCCTCGCGTATACCAGTCTGCACGCGATATAAGTATGAGTAAAACATTTTTCTACTTCGCCTACGGCTCAAATCTGTGCCGTCCACGTCTAGAGGCGCGTATCGGTCCGGCGCCTGTAGTAGGAGCTGCAGCCCTGGACAGACACCGGCTGGCATTTCATAAAAACGGACAGGACGGTTCGGCTAAATGTGATGCTTTTCACACCGATGACGAAAATGATTCGCTTTGGGGCGCTGTGTACCAGGTAACTTTAGAACAAAGAAAAACGCTGGATGTGGTTGAGGGCGTCGGCAACGGATACGAGGTAAAAACGGTCGATGTTGTGTTACAAAAAAGGTCCATCGAGATTATTTTGTATATTGCGCAGGAACACCATATCGACAGCGAACTGGTACCCTATGACTGGTATCACGCCTTCGTTTTGCATGGCGCGCATTCGCATAAATTGCCAATGAACTACGTGAACGCAATCCGACGGGTGTCGGTGCAACCGGACGGAGATCGGCGCAGAGCCGCAGAAAATCAACAAATTTTACAAATTGAACCAGCCTAAACCCCACTTATACCAACGGAAAGAAGGTGGTTTTTTCGCGTATGAGGACTTGTGCTAGCATTACCGACTTACCCGGGGGGGATAACAACAACTTAAGTTGCCAAGAATAGGGAGTTACATAATGAACGCGGTTGATCTCGCTAACTATTATCAACACTACGAGGAAAGCGCACGCACTTTTCGTTTGTGGAAAACAACTTTGCGTGAGTATACGTTGCCGTGGTTAAAACAACGTGGCATAACTGTCAAAATTCAACTTGCCCATTCCAAGGAATTCCGCGACCAGTGGTTTAGTGAAGTATTTCTGCATTTTGCCGGGCGGGTGGCGACTGTAGTGTTTAGTCATCACATCAGTGGTTTGGGGAACCCCGAAGCAAATCTTGTTTGTTATAGCGAAGATTACCGGGAAAAATTCAAAACGTATTTGTTAGTAAATAACGAAGCTATTGATCTGGATAACGATCATCCCTACGGGATTCGTTCCGAAAAAGAAGTTGGTGATATGATTATTGAAATTCTTGGCATGTTAGTGCGTTCACCGAATCCGGAATATGGTCATTTGGTAAAGGGTGAATAGCGAGTAACTAATTCAACAACGACTTTAAAACTTCGTTCCAACCCAGAGCGAGGTTAGTGCGATTGTAACCGCCACCGCCCATAACAATTATTCTCCCCTGACAGAACTCATCCGCCAGACGGCATAAGCTTTGAGCAGCATAGCCGTGCGCTGCGGGTGTGTATTCCATGTGGGTGATCGGATCGTTTTTAATACTGTCCGCCCCGGCTTGCAAAAGAATTATTTCCGGTTTCGCCGCACGCAAAAATTCTTCCACCTTCGGCCATTCGCGATGGAACGCAGCGTCGCCGCTACCCGGCGCCATCGGGATATTAAGTTTTGTGCCGACGGCTTTTCCCGTGCCGGTTTCATTGGCGAAGCCGGTGCCGGGGTATAAGAACCGGCCGTCTTCGTGCATGTCGGCAAAAATAACATCAGGATCGGCTTCAAACGCATAGAACACACCGTCACCATGATGCGCGTCTATATCAACATACGCCACTCGTTTAATGCCAAATTTTGCACGCAGGGTTTCGATTAAGACACCACAATCATTGAGTGCGCAAAAACCCGCTGCGCCGTCACGGCGCCCGTGATGTAAACCAGCGATAGGGACAAAGACCCGCGGTGTTTCGCCCGAAATAATTTTTTCCAGTCCATCGAGATCTGAACCGACGACAAACGACGCCGCTTCAAATATCCCCGGAAAAGCGGGTGTATCTCCTTGATCGAGATAGCCTTTACCGCTTTGTGACAAGCTTTTTACTCGTTCAACATATTCCATGCTATGAAAGCGCAGTAAGTCTTGTTCAGAACAAGCAACAGGTGTTGCAATGTTTATTTCATGATCGAGTTTTTGTTTTACCGTCTCCTCCCAGAAAGCATACAAACGATCCGGTCCGAATGGATGTCCTTCACCAAATCCATAACGGGCGAGGTCTTCGCCAAAATATACGGTGACTGTCAAAACGATGCCTGCTTGAAGTACAATTTGTCCATGCGAGATACGGCTAAAGGACTCAAAAGAATGAAAGATGGAATCATATAAGGATAAATGAGCGTGTCGTCTTTTTTCCATAGTACGTGAGAATTACGAGACGGGGCTACATCCAGCGCACATAATTAAAGACCGGATATTAGATATCAGCGTAACAAACAGTATATTGCCAATATCCTGCAAGTGGCGTGTTACAAAACGTCCAATAGCCATCTAGGTCAATGTTAGGCGTCATGACAAGCGATGGCTACGCTCCGTGACCCGAAAGCCAGTGACTTTAGACTTCAAGCTCTTGCCGACGGTTGAATCTGCGACGATTTTCACGCGCTTGAACCGTCATGTGAAGGATAAACTTGTCGAGTAGACGAGCCTCAAAGAGGTTCTTGATCGAGCACGCGGAGCCGCTATGTTCCTTAGAAGCGTGAACTCCGTGAACGAAACATGGGGGCGAGGGGCTTACCTTCGCGCTGGATTAGGCGAGTTCTCGTCCTTGGGTAGCCTGGAAGGCGCTAGGCGCTTCAGAATTGGTTCGTCCAGGAACCCTCTCCTACATTTGATGCTGCTGCTGAGAAACACCAACATACATGTGAGATCGAGTGAGATTGGCCTTCAGAACACGACCGGCTATTTGCGGCTTGGCGCAGATACGCACGAGATTAGTCGTCCCGTAGTCATAATCACGGACTTAACGGTTGAACTTCTGACGAGACAAAGAAACGCTCGGTCTAGATACGAACGACACGAGTTGGAACAAATTGTCGAATGGTTCAACCAGTACCAGCAATGGTTTGGGGCAGGAGAGATACTTGCGATCGGCGTGGAGCAGTATTGCGAAGAACTATCAGAACGCACGTAAGGCGAATATTCGGAAGGGCGAGACACGTTACGCCGTTAAAACTATCCAGTACAACTCCACGAACGCAGTATCACATTTTCGCCGTCCTTGATGACCCACATAGAGCCGGGGCGTAACTGAGCGGTGGGAATATTTAACGACTCGTCTCGTTTTACTTCACCTGTCCAATGGGCGATTTGTTTAGTCGCTTCGTTACAGTCTTTTTCCGTAAATACTTCGCAATGGGCGAAGCCGGTTTGGCCGATGCGGTAAACCTTCGCCTTACGCGGAAAGTTAAAACAACCCACTTTGTCGGTATTACGCACGATGCGCACTTCGTATTGCTGGCCCTTCTTGTTTAATTTATAAAACCAGATACGACTATCTTGTGCGCCGGCAATGGAAACAGTCAGCGCCAAGGTGCAAAAAATTGTAATGCGACCAAGCATAAGACGTATCCGGCGTTACTAGCGTAATGAATTTACCATTTACCTAGTCGCCACTTGCGCAGGTTCACATCCTCGTCCATGGAATCATGGGAGTCATCTAGATGGCCATCACCCGTCTTGTCTTTTAGGTAATATGCAGGTCCATCGTCCGGATCAATTTTCATTGTGCGTAAGCGATCTGAAATACGAAACTCTTCTATCGACTGATTGCCGAGTCGTTCGCTGGTGATTTGCGGTTGTTGATCGGTATTAACGCGTTTATTTATCTCTTCAGCCGTGCCATTGTTTTGTGCCCAGGCAGTGTGGCTCAAAATTCCAATCAAAATTACAGTTATATATCGCATGGCAAATCTCCTTGACGGAGTAAGTGTTCCTTATAAATTAAGCAGCGTTTCTTCTTCCTCTGCAGTACGTTGGAAACCGCGTGGTTCATAAAATTCAAATATTGCATCGACCACCTCATCCGCAGAATCCAGCATGGTAAACAGATTCATGTCTGATGCACTGATGGTTCCTTCCGCCACCAACGTGTCTTGAAACCAGTCTACCAGACCTTTCCAAAACGGGGTATGAACAAGTATGACTGGAATACGACGGGTTTTCTCCGTTTGAATCAGGGTAAGACATTCGATTACCTCGTCGAGCGTGCCGAAACCGCCGGGTAATACCACATAAGCCGATGCATATTTTACAAACATCACTTTGCGTGCAAAAAAATGATGAAAGCTCAGGCTAATGTCCTGAAATTCATTGGGTGGTTCCAGTTCATTGGGCAAAATAATATTCAGCCCGACACTGGGGCCTTTACCGTCATGGGCACCCTTATTGGCGGCAGTCATAATGCCTGGTCCGCCGCCGCTGACCACGGCAAACCCGGAATCCGCCAATTTACGTGCAATGTCTTCGGCCAGTTTGTAGTAAGGCTGATCAGGTGCGGTGCGCGCGGAGCCGAAAATGCTCACCGACGGGTGAATTCGAGCCAGTTTTTCGAAGCCTTGCACAAACTCGCCCATTATCTGGAATATCTTCCATGACTCCCTGGACAATATTGACGAGGGCGTAGACCAGTGGTCGTCCTGTTTTGGCGGATAAGATGTGTTCATTGCAGCATAGTTCCAGGAGTGATCACTTCTTCTTATCACAATTCGAACGGGAGTTAAAACCATGATTACACGGCAGCGCGCACCAGTGCCTGCGGTACAATGATCAAAACCCAATCACTACCACGCACATGGCCGAACAAAAACAACTCATCCTCATCGACGGATCGTCTTATCTTTATCGGGCTTTTCACGCCTTGCCAAGTTTTACCAATTCCGCTGGCGAGGCCACCGGCGCCGTGTATGGCATGGTCAATATGTTACGCAGGTTAATGAATGACTATCCCACTAAACACGTCGCCGCTGTATTCGACGCCAAGGGAAAAACGTTTCGCGATGACATGTATGCCGAATACAAGGCCAATCGCCCGCCCATGCCGGACGATTTACGTTCGCAGATACAACGCGTGCACGATGTGGTACGGGCGATGGGAATTCCACTGTTGGAAGTTTCGGGAGTAGAAGCAGATGATGTGATCGCAACCCTGGCGACCCAGGGTCGCGAGCAAGGCTTCGACGTATTGATGATCAGTGGCGACAAGGACCTTGCGCAATTGGTGGATGATCAAATCAAAATGGTCGATACCATGCGTGATGTGACTTATGACCGCGAGGGCGTGGAAAAGAAGTTTGGTGTGCCGCCGGAAATGATTATTGATTATCTCGCCCTGATCGGTGACACCAGCGACAATGTGCCTGGTGTGCCCAAGGTCGGCCCCAAGACCGCGGTGAAGTGGTTACACGAGTATGGAACCGTCGACAGTGTTTTAGAACATGCAGATGAGATAAGCGGCAAGGTCGGCGAGAACTTACGTGCCAGCGCGGAGCAATTACCCTTGTCGCAACAACTGGTCACGGTTAAATGCGACGTTGAGTTAGATCAAAAACCAAGTGATATTTTATTACAGGAAACAGATGAAGCGGCACTACGCGATTTATTCGCGACGCTGGAATTTAAAACCTGGTTAAAAGAACTCGGCGGTTTGAATCAAGAAAAGAGCGCACAGGAAAAGCCTAAAAAGTATGAATTAGTTCTCAACAAAACCCAGCTTAACGCTTGGATAAAACGGCTTAAGAAAGCAAAGGTTTTTGCATTTGATACGGAGACTACATCTATCGATGCTATGCAGGCAGAACTGGTAGGTTTGTCATTTAGTGACGCACCAGGACAGGCGGCCTACGTGCCGGTAGCGCATGATTATGAAGGCGCACCCAAACAACTAAGCCGTGACGACGTATTGTCCAAACTCAAATCCTTACTGGAAGACCCAAAACAAAAAAAGCTCGGACAAAACCTGAAATACGATCGCATGGTGTTGAGTCACTATGACATCGATATGCAAGGCATCGAATACGACACCATGTTGGAGTCTTACGTCATTGATAGCACCGCGACACGGCATGATATGGACAGTCTGGCGTTGAAATATCTCGGTCATAAAACTATTTCTTTCGAAGAGGTCGCTGGTAAAGGCAAGGCGCAGGTCACCTTCGATAAAGTGCCGCTGGAAAAAGCTAGTGACTATGCCGCGGAAGACGCGGATATTACTTTGCGATTGCACCAAGTGTTATGGCCGAAACTCGAAACTGAGCCTACATTAAAGAATTTATTTCAAACCATCGAATTGCCGTTATTAACGGTCTTGTCGCACATCGAACAAAACGGTGTGCGTATCGATGCCGATATGTTGTATCAGCAAAGTCAAGAACTCACAGCCAGTATTGAAAGTTTGGAATCCAAAGCACACGATCTTGCAGGACAGGTGTTTAACATCGGATCACCCAAACAAATTCAGGAAATCCTGTTCGACAAGCTCGGACTTCCAATTATTAGTAAAACACCAAAGGGCCAGCCGTCTACCGCAGAAAATGTATTGCAGGAACTCGCAGTCGACTATGAGTTGCCCAGCGTCATCCTTGAATACCGGAGTTTAAGCAAACTTAAATCGACTTACACAGACAAATTACCGGAGCTAATCAATCCACGCACCGGTCGATTGCATACCTCATATCATCAAGCCGTGGCAGCAACGGGTCGCTTATCTTCGGCCGACCCAAACCTGCAAAACATTCCGGTGCGTAGCGCGGAAGGCCGACGTATTCGCGAGGCTTTTATCCCTGCAAAAGGTTGCCAGTTGGTGTCGGCGGATTACTCGCAAATCGAATTGCGCATTATGGCGCATCTTTCTCGCGACGAGGGTTTGGTTAAAGCTTTTGCCGAAGGTGCGGACGTACACCGGGCTACAGCTGCTGAAGTTTTCGGTGTGACGTTGAGAAAAGTCACCGATGACCAACGACGCAGCGCTAAGGCCATCAACTTTGGCTTGATTTACGGCATGTCAGCGTTTGGTCTTGCGCGACAGTTAAAAATTGATCGTTCCAGTGCACAGGAATATGTGAATCTTTATTTCGAACGTTATCCTGGCGTGAAAAAATTTATGGACGAGACACGCGAACAAGCCCATGAACGCAAATATGTGGAAACAGTTTACGGTCGGCGCTTATATTTGCCAGAAATCAATTCCAGCAATCATGTGCGTCGCCAATACGCCGAACGAACTGCAATCAACGCACCCATGCAGGGAACCGCAGCGGACATTATCAAACGGGCAATGCTTGCAGTGGACGATTGGTTACAAAAAGAAAAAATTAAGGCGAAGGTCATCCTGCAAGTGCACGATGAACTAGTGCTGGAAGTTGAGAAACCCGCGGTTAAAAAAGTAAGTAAAGAACTGCCCGGTCTTATGACGGGCGTCGCCGATTTATCTGTCCCTCTGGAAGTCGATCTTGGCGTCGGTGCAAATTGGGCCGAAGCACATTCTTAATTAGCCTTCAGCTCTCAGCGTTTAGCTATCAACCTGTTCTACTATCTCAAAACTAGCGAGTGCCGATAGCTAAAAACTAAAACCCAACCGCTTGTCCATCCTTGCGGTGGTCGGAGGCGGCGCAGTAGCCATTGTCCAATTTATAAATCAACTGTGCGCCGCCAAAGCCGAATTCGGGGTTGGCTACTATATTGTGCCCTCGTGCTTTCAGGTCATCGACAACTTCAGGCGCGAAACCGTGTTCCAGACCGACGTTGAAATCGTTATGTACATACCAGCGTGGTGCATCCGAGGCGGTTTGTGGGTTTTGCCCATAGTTAAAAATGCGTAACACCATTTGCACATGACCCTGTGCCTGCATGTTGCCGCCCATTACGCCATAACTCATCAGCGGTGCACCGTCGCGTGTGACGAAGGCCGGGATAATGGTATGGAAGGGTCGCTTGCCACCCGCTACGCCATTCGGATGTCCGGGTTCAAGTACAAAACCACTGCCACGATTTTGCATGCTTATGCCGGTGTCAGGTACCACGATGCCTGAACCAAAACCGGCGTAGTTCGATTGAATATAAGACACCATCATGCCAGATGCGTCAGCCGTGGTGAGATAAATCGTGCCTTTATCGCTCAACAATTTTGATTCCGGAAACTGCGCCTTTTTGATGTCAATTTCCTTCGCACGTTCAGCAAGATAAGCATCGTCCAATAGTTGCTCGCAGGTTACCTGCATTGCACTTGATTCGGCGACATGACGAAATGCTTCAGCAAACGCAATTTTCATTGCTTCCATCTGGATATGCACACTGTCAGCGGAGTCCACTGGATATTGTTCGATATCCAAATGGCGTAACAAGCCCAGCGTAATCAGCGCGGTAATGCCCTGGCCATTGGGTGGAATCTCATGTACAAGAATATCTTTATAGTCGTTGGCAACACATTCAACCCACTCCGCTTGATGTTGTCCGAGATCATCCAGCGTCATGGCGCCGCCGTTGGCCGCGGAATGGGCAACGATTTTGTCCGCTAACTCGCCACGATAAAGAGCCTCTCCCCGGGTTGCCGCAATTTTTTCCAGCGAATTCGCCTGCGCAGGTAAGCTGAATTTTTCGCCGACTTGTGGTGCACGGCCTTGCGGTAAAAAGTCACGTGAGAAATCCGGCATGTGGCCCAGTTCTTTTTGCGCCTCAATCCATTGGTTGTGAATAACCGGTGACATGACATACCCATCACGTGCATAACCAATCGCCGCGTTAAACAACTCGTCAAACGGTCGTTTACCAAATTTCTCATGCAACGTCGTCCATGCACTCACTGCGCCGGGTACGGTAACAGTGTCCCAACCAGTTTGCGGCATTTCTGAGAGTCTGTTAAATCGTTCCGGCGACCAGCCTTTTGGTGAACGACCGGATGCATTCAATCCATGTATCTGTGATCCATCCCACACAATGGCGAATGCATCGCTACCCAGCCCGTTACTGGTTGGTTCCACCACGGTCAGGGTAATAGCCGCAGCCAGTGCCGCATCAACCGCGTTACCACCATTATGCAATGCCTGTAGCCCCGCCTGGGCTGCCAGCGGGTGCGACGTCGCGACTACGTTGTTGGCGAAAACCGGAGAGCGGCGCGAAGGATAGGGAAAACTCCAGGATAAATTCATCAATGGCCTCGTAAACTAAATATATATTTCAGGGATGCACGAATGCGTGAGCCGATTTTTTGTTTATTTTCCATCGCTTGTTTGATTTGATCCGTGTGCTGCACGGCGGTGTCATAGCCCAACTGGATTAACTCCTCGGTTGGACCGAAATCAAACGAATTGTAATCATCAATTTCGGGTGCGATAACATAGTCCGCGTGTTTTAGCGATACGTCTAAATTTTGTCTGGAAATCAAGGTAATCAATTGCATGATGAGCTGTAACAAATTACTCGGTTGTTCGCGTATCCGGCGTGTACCCGCAAGGTGAACACCAATGGTAAAAGTCGCACCCATATCATGCAGAGTTTGTGCGGGCATGTACTCGGACAAACCGCCGTCAACATAATAGCGCCCACCGATTTCGACCGGCAGGAATATTTGCGGAATACTGCAACTCGCCCGCACCGCCCGTGAAATACGCCCTGTGTTAAAAATCTTCTTTTCGCCGGTCGTTAAGTCGGTTGCGGTTACCGAACAGGGAATTTTCAGTTGATCGAAGGTCATGCCATCGAGCAACTCTTCCATAGTTTTCTCGATGCGCTTACTCGAAGCGAAGCCCAGGCGGCTGAGTTTGATACTGGCGAGTTTGCTCCACGACATGCTGTGGGCAATTTCTTCCAGCTCATCGATCGAACGCCCGGACGCTAGCATGATGGCAACAATACTGCCACCGCTGGTTGCGGCAAGGCAATCCGGGTTAATCCCAGCTTGCAGAAGTGCTTTTAGAACGCCGACATGGGCCACGGATCGTGCCGTGCCGCCACTCAGTGCCAAGCCAAGCCGGGTCGTCATGAAGTTCTTAGTCTATCTCAAAATGCCCACGCCGTTGCCACGTCGCTACGCATTGCGCAATCCTTAGGTTTTTTGCTGGTTTTGTAACAGGACGAGCATCACGCGGCTAGAGGACCAGCCGAACGAATGTCGTCCGATACTACTTCGGCGTATTTTTCAAAGTTATCGTTAAATTTCGCCGCCAGCATTTTTGCCTGCTCGTCATATTTGCCCTTATCCGGCCAGGTATTGCGCGGATCGAGTACATCATCCGGCACACCGGGGCACACAGTGGGTACGGCGACACCAAATATCGGGTGTTGTTCGGTGGGTGCATTTTCCAGTTTGCCATCCAGGGCCGCGTTGACGATAGCGCGTGTGTGTTTGATAGACATGCGCTCGCCCACCCCGTAAGGGCCACCAGTCCAACCGGTGTTAATCATCCAAACGTTGACGCCGTGTTGTTTTATTTTTTGTCCCAACAATTCCGCGTAGCGTTGTGGGTGTAACGGCAAAAATGGCCCGCCATAACACGGGCTGAAGTTTGGTGTCGGTTCGGTGACTCCTTTTTCCGTACCGGCCACTTTAGCCGTGTAACCATTTATAAAATGGTACATTGCCTGAGCCGTGGTGAGTTTCGCTACAGGCGGTAATACGCCAAAGGCATCGCAAGTCAAAAATACAATGTTTGTCGGGTGCCCACCAAGACCGTCACTGGAGGCATTAGGTATCTGACCGATAGGATAAGAGCCGCGCGTGTTTTCGGTTAATTTGTTGTCGTCAAGATCGATAATTCGCGTGTCTTCATCGATGACGACATTTTCCAACACGGTACCGAAATTTTTTGTCGTAGCGTAAATCTCAGGTTCGGCTTCCTGTGAAAGATTAATAACTTTTGCATAACAACCGCCTTCGAAGTTAAACAGACCGGTATCGCTCCAGCCGTGTTCGTCGTCACCGATTAATGTGCGCTCAGCGTCCGCGGACAACGTCGTCTTGCCAGTGCCGCTCAATCCAAAAAATACCGTTGAGTTGCCGTTGGGTCCAATGTTGGCGGAGCTATGCATGGGTAACACGCCTTTCTTCGGCATCAGATAATTCATAATGCTGAAGATTGATTTTTTAGTTTCGCCGGCGTAACTGCTGCCACCGATAATAATCAGTTTCTTGGCAAAGCTAACGACTATGAAAGTGCCGGAGTTGGTTCCATCGATGGCGGGATCGGCGGTAAAGTTGGGTGCATTGATAACCGTGAATTCCGGTACATGGTTCGCGCGTTCATCCACTGTCGCGGTAACGAACATATTGCGTGCGAACAGGCTGTGCCATGCGTACTCATTGATTGCACGTATGGGCAGACGATGTTCCTTGTCGTTGCCGACGAAACAGTCTTGTACGAACACATCTTTATCCGACAGGTAATCACACAGCCGTTTGTGCAAGGCGTCAAATTTTTCCGGTGTACACGGAACATTTATTTTGCCCCACCAGATATCTTTTTCCGAACCCGGTTCCTGTACGACAAATTTATCGTTGGCCGAGCGGCCGGTATGTTGCCCGGTTTGTACCGCCAGCACACCATGTTCCGATACCAGACCTTCGTTACGGCGTATGGATTCCTCATACAGGGCTGCAGGCGATAGTGACCAATAAATGTTCTTAACCGACCTTAGACCATGATTTTCCAGACCGTACTGACTATGTGGTTGATTCGATGACATGCTTAAAATCTCACTCAAAAAATTTACTGTTCTTACAGCACCAGGATCGTCCGGCGGTGCCCCTCCCCCGTAGACTTGCGGAACCCTAATAATAACCTATTCGGTAGTAGTTCGCCCTGCTCTATTTGATAGCGACGATATAAGAAACAAAGGAAATATCCGGTTCGCCATATCTGGTCTTGCGATAGATGCCATTACCGCTTTCGCCGTCCTCGTCGGTGCCCTCCCAGTAAATGTCGACCCGGGAAAACCCGGCTTCATCGAGCAATTCCGCTAACTCCGGGATGGTCCAGACACGCCATTGGTAGATGAATGCTTTTGCCATTTCCGTGCCATCTTCGAAACGGAAATGGATATACATACGTGCGTCATGGGTGACCGGAGAAAAGTCATCCTGGTCCCAAACATAAGTGAACCCTTCGTCGATATCTGTTTCTTCTTCCAGTTCCTGAAAGGCTTCAGGACCGCCATAAATGTCCATGACAAAAACGCCCTTATTAGCCAGATCGGCGTGGACTTTTTTAAAATAGTCCAGCATCTCGTCGCGTGATTTAAAAACGCAATAAGAAAAATTTTGTGCGCAACGCACATCAGGTGATTTGATGCTGGGTTCACGTACATCGGCTTGGTGCATGACAGCGCGCTCGGCTGCATCACCGAGTTTGGCGAAGTGACGGGCTTTGCCCCATGCGAGTGGTTCGGGGTCTATATCGAACCCCTCCGCGGTAGACTCCGGGCCGCGTTTAATCCAATACGCCGTCATCAAACCGGTGCCGCAAAAGTCCTCACGCATATGCCGGGCGGGTTGACCGAATTCTTTTTTATACACCCTGCGCAAAAATTTGACGTCCGGCTCTACGGACTGCACGGACAACTGATACAACTCGTATTTGTCCGCGGTCTTGGCCGTATAGGTAATTTTCTGTTTCTTTTTAGATTTGTCTTTTGTCATTTTTATCTTTTGTTATTTTTTCACCGGGTGTTTTTCTAATCACCGGTTTGTGGGTTGACGGCGAAAATGCCGAACAACAAAGGCGCGCGAGCATACCGTGTCCCTCCCCGTGGCTCAAGCGTGGCTGCGGCTTTGAGTGCTATAGTGTCATGATGATAAAGCGATTAACCACTCGGCGATGAACTATTGCAGTCACTGTGGCTCGACGGTCTCGCTGCGCGTACCCGATGACGATAATCTGCCACGTCATGTATGCGACCAATGTGGCACGATTCATTATCAAAATCCTAAAATCGTTACCGGTTGCGTAGTGGAGGTGGAAGACAAGATATTGTTATGCCGCCGGGCTATACAACCACGGCATGGCCTGTGGACGGTTCCCGCCGGATTTATGGAAAATGGCGAAACCCTGGAGCAGGGCGCCATGCGTGAAACCATGGAAGAAGCTCAGGCCAGAGTCGAGGTAATGGGTTTGTACGCGGTCTACAATATCCCTCACGTCAACCAGGTTTACGTCATGTTCCGTGGCCGCCTGCTCGATGGTCAGTTCGGTGCCGGGCCAGAGAGTCTGGAAGTGGAATTATTCGATGAACATGAAATTCCCTGGGACAAGCTGGCTTTCAAGGTTGTGCATCGGACTTTGACAGAGTACTACCAGCACCGCGGCAAAGGCGATTTTCCTGTTTACATCGATGAGATAAAGGTTTGAGAATTTAGCGGTCTGCGTTCAGCTGTCAGCGTTCAAATGTACAAGCGGCGCCCTCGCCGCGATTATTTTATTGCCTTCAAAACCTCCGTCGGCACTTGTCCACTTATTGGTTCCTCAAATTCAACTTTAAGCAAAGCCAGAATCGTTGGTAAAGTGTCATAGCTTCTAATTGAAGTTCGAATGACCACTGCTTGATGCGCTTCAGGGAGAATCACAACCCAGGGGATAGTCCGGTTTTCCGGCAGGTCGGCAGCGTGATTATTACCGCTGCCACCGTGATCGGAGGTAATAATTATTACTGTACTATGCGCAACGGCGCTCGCATCAATATTCTCAACCATCTTATCGACGGCGGCATCGGCCAAAGACACGGCATTGAAATATTCATCGCTCATCCATTCGTATTCGTGTCCCGCGCTATCCGGTTCGCGCAGGTGGATAAAGCTAAATGCAGGAGGTGCGTTATCCCATTGGGTTGTAAACAACCGGGTTATATTTCTGACCGATTTGCCAGTGAATAGCTGTTCCGATTCGGGTTTCGGTTCGATATGGGCTGTATCCGCCGCGCGCAGTAAAAACTCCAGCTTGGGTTTTGCCACAAAGGCCGCGGTGCTCATACCCTTGGTTTCGAGAATCGTGAATATGGTTTGCTCACTGTAACTATCCAGGCGCCGATGATTCCACGTTATGCCGTGTTGCTGGGGATCAAGCCCGGTCAACATGGACGTGTGGTTAGGCATGGTGTAGGAGGGGATCACCGCGTGGGCATTCAGCGTGTAGATCGCACGCGCGAGTAGTCGTTGAATCGCAGGTGTCGCTGCTTTACTTATTGCGTCCGCGCGTAGTCCGTCAATGGAGATAAGAACCACATGATCGAACGCAGACGCTGGCGTTGATAATAGCCAGAGCAACAACCCCCAAAACCGTAAACGAGGCATTAACGAACTTCGCTAAGCAGGCGCTCAATCATGTGTTCCGCCTGAGCGGTATAGCTTGCACCGAAAAGATTGTAGTGGTTGAGTATGTGATACAAGTTATACAAATGTTTGCGTGTCGCGTATCCGGGGTCCAGGGGCCAGGCATTTTGATACGCCGCGTAAAATTGATGGGAAAAGCCGCCAAACAGCTCCGTCATAGCGATATCCGCCTCGCGGTCGCCATAATAAACCGCGGGATCGAATATAACCGGATTGTCGTTATTGTCCGCGGCAACATTACCACGCCACAAGTCACCGTGTAACAACGAGGGAATGGGCTGATAGCCGGTGAAAAAGTGCGGTAATAAGTGCAGCAGTCGACCGCCCTTATCAATTAGCGCAGCGTTTGCACCATTGTCCTTGGCCAGATTGAGTTGATAACCCAGGCGATGTAACTTGAAAAAATCTACCCAATCATCAGTTAATGTGTTTATTTGTGGAGTCGAGCCGATGGTGTTATCACGATGCCAGCCGAAGCTTTCCGTCGTCGCCCGGTGTTGCGCGGCAAGTTGTTCACCCAAGCGCGCTTCGCTGGTCGCGCCTAGTACGAATAGCTCGACAAGTTGCATGACGCTATACGCCTGATCGGATGTATACCCGGTACATACCGGTGCAGGGGCACGAATGGCCCCGGCACGAGCGAGTTCACGCAAGCCATCGCTCTCCGCTTTGAACATATCCAGCAAATCTGGCCGGTTAGATTTTACGAAGTAGGATTTATCCGTCGTGTGTAAAATGCAGGATCGATTGATGTCGCCGCCGGTGACACTGACCACTTTTACCAACGCACTATTAGTGTCAGTAACACGCGCGATGTGACTGCATACTGACTCCCAGTCCATGAGTATTAATTTTTCTCCGAGTGTGAGTTATAAACTTAACATTGCGGGCTGGTGTTGCAGTCACAATTCAATTGAGAGTCTTAACTTACTGAAATTTAACGATGTGTATAAAACGTGGTTTTCATTTATTCGCCCGACTTATGCACAATCCGGTTGGTGTATCAGGAAAAGGTAATATAGAAACGAACTATGGCGAACGAAACCAGGTTCACATGGCATAACACTTTGTTTTTAAATAATTTTAATAATTGACTACTATTTAATCAAAAACACCGACATGGCATTCCAGGCCGCTCCAAGTATTCATGCAAGTGGTTTTTCCACAAAGTTGTCCACAATTCCTGTGGGTAACAATGAAAGCTAAATCCATCAAACACTTAAGCAAGTTTCTTTGTGAACTATTACAAAATGTGCCGATAAAGTATATGAACAGCATTAGGGACCACTTAAGCTGAAGTGAGTCGCCCATTCTTACAAGTCGCTATCCCGGTTCCGCTGCGTAAAGAATTTGACTACCGCTGCGCTGATTCCGCACAGGTACCACCAGTGGGCAGCCGGGTCAAAGTCCCGTTTGGCCGGCGTCAAATGATAGGTGTTGTGGTCGGGCACAGTTCAAACAGTGTGTTGCCTGAAGGTAAGTTAAAACCGATTACTGAGTTGATCGATGACACGCCAGTGGTAAATCAAACTGATCTTGGCTTGTTGCGCTGGGTTGCCGAGTATTACCACCAACCTTTCGGCGAAGTGATCAAACTCGCATTCCCTTCCGTAGTGCGTCAGGGCAAATCAATATCCCCCGCGAAAGAAAAAATTTATCGTCTGAGTGAGCAGGGGAGACAAGTGAACATAGAAGAACTAAAACGCGCGCCGCTACAAGAGCATGTATTTGCAGAATTAAGAGCGGCGGGTACATCCGGTCGTAGTGGGCAATGCTTGCAGGAATTGTCTGCTGGGTGGCGTCCTGCGCTGCGCGCGCTGCAAAAGCGTGGCTGGGTCGAGGTGGTAGAGCAGGAAATAACCCAACGCAACAATATCCGGCGTGATCAGACGCCGGTGTTGACGCCTGAGCAAGACCACGCAGTCGACCAAATCCTGCAAAGACGAGAAAAGTTTCAGTGTTTTTTGTTGTACGGGATAACCGGCAGCGGCAAAACCGAAGTTTATTTGCATGTTGTTGAAAAGTTGATGCAGATCGGGCAACAAGCCTTGGTGCTGGTGCCGGAAATTGCGTTGACACCACAGCTTGTGCAGCGGTTTCGCGCACGCCTTGGTGATGCCGTGGCATTGATTCACTCCGGTTTGGCGGAAGGTGAACGGCACCGCGCTTGGTGGCAAGCAAGCCAGGGTCGGGTAAAAGTGATTCTTGGTACGCGTTCCGCGGTACTGACGCCGTTCAAGAATCTCGGCATTGTCATCGTCGATGAGGAACACGACGTGTCTTACAAACAGCAGGATGGCGTGCGTTATCACGCACGCGATGTAGCAATTAAACGTGCCAGTCAATTAAATATTCCTATCGTCCTGGGGTCCGCCACACCGTCACTGGAGACAGAAGAAAACGCGCGCAGTGGACGTTATCACCGATTAACATTGCCCTCGCGTACAGCGGGGGCGCAGTTACCTGCGATCAAATTATTACCCATGGACGTAATGCCGGCCAAAGAAGGACTCACACATGCGGTCATTGATGCAGTCAAACAACGTCTGGACAACAATGAACAAAGTCTGATTTTTCTTAATAGGCGTGGCTATGCCCCATTATTGGTTTGCTTCAAATGCGGATGGCGTAGCGCCTGTACAAGGTGCGATGCAGGTTTGACACTTCACCGGCGCAGCGGTCGTTTACGTTGTCATTATTGCGGCGCGGATAAACCGGCGCCAACAGCCTGTCCGGAATGTGCCAACGAAAAATTGTATCAAGCTGGTGAAGGCACGCAGCGCATCGAGGAAAATTTACAAATACAATTTCCCGAGGCGAAACTGTTGCGTATCGATAGCGACACCGTTGCACGCAAGGGCGAGCTGGAACGGCACCTGCAACAAGCGCGTGATGGCGACGCCGATATTCTGGTGGGTACACAGATTTTATCCAAAGGCCACGATTTCCCCAATGTCACTCTGGTGTGCGTACTCAATGTCGACCAGAATTTGTTTAATGTCGATTTTCGTGCCGCAGAGTATTTATTCCAACAGGTGACTCAAGTGTCGGGCCGGGCCGGACGCGCCAGCAAACCGGGTGAAGTGTTGATTCAAACCTACTATTCCGCGAATCCGTACTTTGGTCATATTCGCGCGCATGACTATGAAGGATTTGCGTCATTGGCTTTGTCCGAACGCAAACTTGCGGGTTATCCGCCTTATTCGTATTTTGTTTTGCTACGCGCGGAATCGACCGAGGCCAGCGCGCCTTTATCTTTTCTGAAACAAGCGCGCGGTTACGCACACGAAATCTTGCAGTCACAAAATATTAAGCACGTCCAAATTCTGGACCCGGTGCCATCGCCCATGGAGCGTAAAGCAGGTCGTTATCGCGCGCAGTTGCTAATACGCGCACCGCGCCGCCAACCACTACATGCGTTGCTGAATCACTGGATAGCACGTATTGAAAGCGAACAAATTGCACGTAGTGTGCGCTGGTCAGTAGATGTCGATCCCACGGAAATGTATTAGTTCCTTTGGTGCAACGTGCTTCACGTTACCCGAAATACGCTTTACGTGCGTTGACAAAATCTATCGTATCAACTGGTAACGTTCAACTAGGGCAAGCCGCGAGTAGTATTAACTGTGAAATAGAAACCCCGCCTACCCCTAGGCGGGGTTTCCGAGAACCACACGTTCCGCGGCTGTGGAACAGGGACTCTCCCCGTAATCAATGGCGCCGGATTCTACCGTTAACATTTCGTCAGTGTTGTTAACTATTGTTTCGTGGCGGCTTGTCCCACAACTCCACAGTGACTCACTTGTTGATGCTGTTACCGATCCACTCACTTTAAGTAGACTTGCCTATGTATGTCTACCTAAGCAAACGAACGAATATTCTTAATTAAATCAATCGGTTGTAATACCACTCAAGCGATAGGACATCGCTTTTCGAACCACACTAGGGGTGTGTGGTTTGGGGGGAAACGGAATGCGCGGGCCTCTAATGAGGGGGTCTCTGGTTAAGGTCCGCGCAGACCGTCTCAACAAAAGCGATTCCCTTCAAGTAATCCCTTTGTATACGTCAACACAGCAACAAGAAAAGAGGTGGGTTATGAAAAAAGCAACAGGTATTAGCAACGTTAAAGTGGTTCTGACTAACATGTGTACGGGCCGGGAAAAGGAAATCACAATGCCCGACGATCATCTCATCGTGGCGTCGGCATTGACGTTTTTTGCACGCGTCGAAGACATTTCGGTGCAGCGGGTGGATATTCAGATTCTACCGGTCAAGTCCCATGCCTCAGTGTCCACTTTATCAATCACACGCGATAGATGACAACGCGCTGGACACGAGTGTCGGCCTGTCTATGAATGTGTCTATCGATACGACTCCGTCTTGTCAGCATCAATATCTTTCACATTCGACCTCACCGACGCCGGATTGTAAAGGCGACTTTACCCGGTGTGGGATTCAGTTCGACGATCGACAATTGAGCGACTTTATTGCGCACGAATCGTACACACGGCAGTGGAATTCATTTTTAACGCAAGGGACAGTCAAGGCGTCCTGAAGGTGGAGCACGACAGTTGGTTGGCGCTGGAGCTGGTTCGACGCTTTGGCAAACGTCAAACGCGGGGCATGGAAACGACCCTGACGATTAAGAATTACAAATTCCTGTTTTCATCACGCAATATGCCAATGGCTTTTGGTGATGCCATGGTGTTCCCACTGTTTCGAGTAACACGCGAACATCGCTAAATGCGAGTAACAGCTCGGCCACGCGCACGGGGATTAAGATTAGGGAGGCTCTGATCAAATCAGAGTTTCCTGGAGTATAGGGAACCGCGACCATTTTCAATCATGTTAAATGATTGAAAATGCAAGGGAATCAAAAATCACATTTTTTGTTTCTCGTATAATCGCGGACTAAGTCAAAAAGCCTGTTAAAGTTCTCTGCCGCAAGGTTCACTTCAGGAATAGAATTTTTGATGGGAGCAATCCCGGAAAATAAAAAACTCCTTATCAATATTTTATCGGGTGTCGCCCTGATAGCATTGCTGTTCGGTCTCGTTACGCCGTTATTAACGTTAAAGAAACTGGTGTTTGTTACCAATACCTTTTCTATTTGGTCGGGTCTGGTGACCCTTTGGCAGCAAGGTCATATTCCATTGAGTCTGTTGTTGCTCGCGTTTAGTGTGTTGTTTCCCATAGTCAAAATTTTCATTATTCTTTTTTGCGCCAATATGGGATCGGGTCAGCCGTTACGTTCCTTGCGCTGGATAAAATGGCTGGGCGCGGTGGGCAAATGGTCCATGCTGGATGTTTTTGTCGTGGCGGTGCTTGTTGCAAGCGTTAAGCTGGGTGCGTTGGCCAGTATCGAAATTCACTATGGCTTGTACGCGTTCGCCATTGCCGTTTTGTTAACTAAGATATTGATGTGGATGTTGGGAAAGTTTTTGCTATCGAAAACCGGTGAGGTGTAATCAATGCTTTCTTTTACTTCAACAATTTGACCGCGCCAGTTAGAATCAGCGGCCAGCAAATCGCTACACCACAATACCCGTTGAAACAACAAGTGCGCAAACTGATTGAACAGGCTTTGCAAGTCATGCAAGCGTCGGGTGAACTTACCTTGCCTGATGGTCATGGGGTGCATGTCGAGCGCACACGGCAAAAACAACATGGGGATTTTGCCTGTAACGTAGCCCTTAGTCTGGCAAAAGTTGCCAAGACTAACCCGCGTGCGCTGGCGGAAAAAATCATTGCGAATTTACCCGATAGCGACGTTATCGAGCGTATCGATATCGCTGGACCGGGATTTATTAATTTCTTCGTTAGTCGCGATGCCTTGTATGGTGTGATCGATAGGATTCGACGATCTACTCGCACGTATGGCAAATCGACCATAGGCGGCGATCAAAAAGTCATGGTGGAATTTGTGTCGGCCAATCCCAATGGACCGTTACATGTCGGCCACGGGCGCGGCACGGCGTATGGCGATACGCTGGCGCGTATTCTCGAAGCCACCGGCTACAATGTGTATCGTGAATATTATTTTAACGATGCCGGACGGCAGATGGATATTTTGGCGTTAAGCGTTTGGTTGCGTTATCTGGAATTGTGTGGCGAATCCATCGAGTTTCCCGCTAATGCTTATCAGGGCGATTACATTTTTGACATTGCAGCGGATATTCATCGCAAACATGGCTCGGTTTATTCGCGATCAGTTGAACCTTTATTCGCTGATTTACCGGATGACGTGGACAAAAGTATTGATACCTTGATTGCGCGCGCGCGGGAACAATTAGGCGATGGGTATAAAGGTATTTTCACGATCGCCAAAGACACCATGGTCGAGGTGATACGAAAAGACCTGACACAGTTTCGTGTTGAGTTCGACGAATGGTTTTCCGAACAAAGTCTGGTCGACAGCGGCACCATTGAGCGTGCCCTGAAAACCGTACAAGAATCCGGCCACTTGTATGAACATGAGGGTGCCTTATGGTTTCGATCCAGCGATTTTGGCGATGAAAAAGATCGCGTGGTGCGCCGCTCCAATGGCACCCATACTTATTTCGCGGCGGACATTGGTTATTTGTTAAATAAAATGGAACGTGGCTTCGCGCATTTAATCTATGTCTGGGGCGCGGATCATCATGGCATGGTGCCGCGGCTAAACGCCGCTTATCAGGCGCTGGGTTTTGACGAAAAAGATTTAACCGTGTTGTTAGTACAATTCGCGGTGTTGTATCGTCAGGGAAAAAAAGTGTCCATGTCCACGCGTTCGGGCGAGTTTGTCACATTGCGTGAACTGCGCGAAGAAGTCGGTAACGACGCAGCGCGTTTTTTCTATGTGCAACGCAAATCTGAACAACACATGGATTTCGATATGGATTTGGCCAAATCCCAATCCAGCGAAAATCCGGTGTACTATGTGCAGTATGCTCACGCGCGGGTGTGCAGTGTGTTCAATCAATTAAAAGAAAAGGGATTGGATCAGGACTGGGAAAAAGGCGTGGACTATAATTTGCTCATCGAAGACCATGAAATCGAATTGTTAAACGATTTATCGCGTTTTCCTGAAGTGGTTGAGGCCGCGGCGTTGTCCTATGAGCCGCATCAGATTGCGTATTATTTGCGCGAACTGGCGAATAGATTTCATACTTACTACAACGCACATCCTTTTATCGCATCCAAAGCACCACTACGCGCTGCGCGTCTGGGTTTAATTGATGCAACTCGGCAGGTGATTGCCAATGGACTGGATTTGTTAGGTGTGTCCGCGCCACAGTCCATGTAACCCATATTTATTTCAGTTTAATAATGACCCAAGCCCGCTCGCATCGAACCCGCTCACGCAAACAACGCACGACCTCTGTTCACAATTCAACTGGCTCGTCCGGTTTGGGCATGCTGCTGATCGGTATATTTATCGGTGCGGTATTGTCGGCACTGTACTTGGTTATCGTGAAAACCCGGACACGGAACTTGGTGGTGGTTTGCGTCACATGATGGAGTTATCGCGTTCAGATGCTGAAACCAGTGAACCTGAAACTGCCATGGCGCAAGCGCCAACGCAAGAGGAAAAAACGACGTTCGACTATTACAATGTGTTGCCGACTATCGAGAGCATTATTCCCGACGACGTGCAACTGGATAAACTGGAGGAACCGAAACCGGTAGCCAAAGCGGAAGTAAAGAAACAGGCGGACGAACCAACGACGAAAAAAACCAATACGGAAAAAGAGCCGGTAGCCAAGGTTGATACGCCCGAACCCGGTTCATTCTACGTTTTACAAGCTGGCTCGTTTGCCAACTTCAAAGATGCCGACAGTATGAAAGCACAATTGGCTTTGAGTGGTATGCAGGCCCATGTGCAAAAGGTTGCTATCCAGGGTCAGGGTGAATACTTCCGGGTGCGGCTCGGCCCGTTTGTGAATGTAAAAAAACTGGCGGCTACCGACCAGCGTTTGGCCGATCAAGGTATCAAAGCCGTGCGGTTAAAAATTACAAAGGGCGGTTAGGCAAATTTTCAATCGTCACTCCCGCGAAGGCGGGAGTCCAGTGAGAAAATAACGACCGCAGGTCGACGAAACATTCGTCGTGCGCCTTGTGAGTGTAATTGTTTCTCTGGATGCCGCAAGAAGTTCGGCATGACGCGGGAGATTTAGGCGTAGGTTTGAAGTAGAACCACATCATCATATCAAGGATGAGACTAAAAACCCTGTACGACCCAGCGATGTATGACGACAGTCATGCCGTGCCGAGCTATTGGGAGGCGACAGCCAAATCACCTGCGCAGAGTTATTCTCCACTACAAAGTGATGAAGCCTGTGATATTGCCATCATCGGTGGTGGCTACACCGGGTTGTCGGCGGCCTTGCATCTGGCGCGCGACCATTCAATTGACGTTCGCGTGTTGGAAGCTGGACATATCGGTTGGGGTGCGTCTGGGCGTAACGGTGGGTTCTGTTGTATACCCGCCACCAAAATGTCGATAGACCAAATGGTCGCCAAGTTTGGTTTGCAAGAAACCAAGCGTTTTTACGCAAGCCAAATCGAAGGCGCGGAACTCACTCGCAGTCTGAGCGCGGAAGAGAATATCGACTGCGATATTGTGAGCGATGGAAACTTTAATGTTGTCCATGCGCCCAATTGCTTCGATGAAATAAAACAAGAAGCCGAACAATTAGAAAAATTGTTCAGTATAAAAACCACGCTTTATTCAAAGGAAGAATTCGCCGAGATTGGTCATGACTCCACCGAACAGTTTGGCGCGTTACACATGCAAGTCGGATTTGCACTGCATCCGTTAAAGTTTGCCCAAGGCCTGGGGCTGGCAGCCGCGCGGCATGGCGCGAAATTACATGCACACAGTTTTGCCGGCGCGTGGAACAAAAATGACGGATGGCATGAATTGGTGACCAGGGATGGAACACTGCGTGCCAGACAAGTGTTGGTCGCGACAAATGGTTTTACCCGCGAAGGATTGCACTCACAATTCGATAATATGATGTTGCCCGCAATTTCCAACATCATTGTCACACGGCCGTTAACCGATAACGAACTGCAAGCACAAAGTTGGCATACGGAGAATCCAATCTGCAATACACGCACCTTGTTGTTTTACTACCGCATGTTGCCGGACAAGCGATTTTTATTTGGCGCGCGTGGCGACACGACCGGCACCGTGCGTGACGGCGAAAAAATGAAACATTGGATGATTAAACGCATGGGCGAAGTGTTTCCTTCCTGGAGAGATATTGAGATCGACCATTATTGGCGCGGCCTGGTATGCGTTACCCGCAAATTGACCCCGTCTGTAGGAAAACTAAACGATGATCCCAGTGTTTGGTATGGCTTTGGATACCAGGCCAATGGCGTCAACACGGCACCGTGGTGCGGTATGAAACTCGCCCATGCTATAGCCGGTAAAGAAAACATAGGCGACTTGCCAGCACCGCTGCGTGGTCTCGCACCCAAGTTTCCTATTGGTGCCATGCGCACCTGGGCGCTGAGGGGTGCCTACGCGTGGTATAAGTTTAAAGATGACAGATAATTTCTAAATGCTTTTGTATTAGACTCTCGATAATAGTTTCCAGCTGGAGGATAAGAACATGACCATATCAAAAGACATTCTAAAAGCACGTAATCCTGATGGTGGAACACAAGAGTCCAGGGATTGGAATATGAGCTCCGAGTATGGTGTGCTGCACGATGTGTTACTTGGGCCAGTGGAAACGTTTCACTGGATGGAAGACAACGCTGTTTACAGTTCCATTGTGCGTGAGAGTTTGCGGCAGGGTTATCAGTTCGACAAAGAGCTTGCCATGCGACAGCATGCCGAGATGGTCAGCGCTTACGAATCGGCAGGTGTGAAGGTGCATTATCTTCCAGCGAACGAACACACGCCGTATCAAGTCTATGCGCGTGATTCCAGTTTTATGACGCCGTATGGCGCGGTTATTTGCCAACTCGCGAATCCACGTCGTCGTGGCGAGTATGCCAGTTGTTTGCGCTTTTATTTATCCAACGCCATTCCGATTTATGACATGGTCAGTGCTGGAAATTTTGAGGGTGGTGACTTCGATATAATCGAACCCGGTTGTGTGTTGATCGGTTATACCGGTTTTCGTTGTGAGGAACAGTCGGCCAAACAAATTGGCGGTTGGTTTGAAAAAGAAGGTTGGGAAATCATGTATGCGCCGATGGATTCCTTCTATGTGCACATCGATTTAATGGTGTGCATGCTGGCGGAAAAACTGGTGGCGGTGTGTCTCGACACCACCGATCCGAATATTGTGTCCTGGTTAAAGTCGAAAAATATTGAAATCATCCCGGTCAGTTTTCGTGACACCATGAATCTTGGTTGTAACGTCATGTCGCTGGGCAATGACCGTGTGTTATCGACGGCGGAGAGCAAGGACTTGAACGCACAACTGCGTGCGCGTGGTTTTGAAGTTTATGACCCCGACATGACACAGTTTACCCGTGCCGGTGGCGGTGTGCATTGCATGGCGCAACCGTTACGGCGTGATCCGGTTTAGCGTATTGGAATGGTAAGGTGTTTAATGTTGTGAGCTTTCTTTCATTTCGTCATGCCTGCGTAGGCACACTACCGTCCGGGATAATTGAAATATCGATGCGTCCAAAAAAAACTCTGGCCTGTCATGCCGGACTTGTTCCGGCATCCACTCAAAAAGATTCGGCTGAAAGGAAAGAACTGATTATCCCCCCATCCTAACCTTCCCCCGCGGGGGAAGGAACACAATATGGTATGAAGATTTCAATAATTGAACACCGACAACGCTGATCGCTGACTGCAAACCACTAGATTACTTCAGCATTCTGCATCGCAATGACAGGACAAGATAAACGTTAATAAATCACAGATGATAGATATTAAAGAACAACTCCTAGTCAATGGCGACCGTCTTTGGTCAACCATTGAACGGTCGGGTGAAATCGGTTTGGGCAGGACAACGGGATTATGTCGCCTGGCATTGACCGATGCCGACAAAGAAATGCGCGATGTATTCATGCAATGGTGCAAAGAAGCTGGATGCTCGGTAACGGTCGATCAAGTTGGTAACATTTTCGCGCGCCATGCGGGTGCGGACGATTCTTTGGCGCCGGTGGTTATCGGAAGCCACCTCGACACCCAGGTGGCGGGAGGTAAATACGATGGAATACTCGGAGTGTTAGCGGGTTTAGAGGTTGTCCGAACCCTTAACGACAACAAAACGGAAACTCAACGGCCCATCGAAGTTGTGTGCTGGACTAACGAGGAGGGCGCTCGGTTCAATCCATCGATGATTGCGTCGGGCGCTTTCAGCGGAATTTACGATGTCGACTGGGTGCACGATCAGAAAGATGATGACGGTATTCGTTTTGGCGATGAATTGAAACGCATTGGTTACGATGGCGATACGCCCGTCGGAGGTCGAACACTGGATTCTTATTTCGAACTCCATATCGAACAAGGCCCGCTGCTGGAAGCCGAAGGTATTGACGTCGGTTTTGTCATCGGTGGTTTTAAAACCTACGGTATGAATATCGATGTGCGTGGCGAATGTGCACATTCCGGTCCGACACCAATGGATAAACGCAAGAATGCGTTGATCGGTGCATCCATGTTAGCGGTGGAAGTGAACGACATCGGTTGGCGGTATCATCCAGATGGACGTTCTACGGTTCCACGCATGCAGGTGTGGCCAAACAAGGCTGGTATTTTGCCCGAGTGGGTGCAAATCACCGTGGACTTTCGCCACCCCGATCCGGCGGCAGCGAAAAAAATGGTTGAAGAATTGAAACAAGCCATGCCCAAGTGTTGCGAGCGTGCGAATGTCGAAATGGAAATCGTGCAAAGCTGGGAGTTTGGTGACGAAGTGTTTGATTCAGATCTACTTGACACCATGTGCGACGCTGCGGGTAAGCTGAATATTCCCCATAAAGAGATGATGAGCCTTGCCGGGCACGATGCTTACTATATTTCCCTGGTCGCGCCAACGGCTCTGATTTTTTCACCCTGCAAAGACGGCATCACGCACAACGAAGCAGAGCACATCGAACCGGAATACACTTTGCCCAGTGTTAACGTCTTGTTAAACGCTGTAATAGAACGTGCGAATCGTATCGATAGCTGACTAGAAGTTGGTAAGTATCTGTTAATTGTGAAATGTAAGGAGATCAGAGAGAAGTTTTATAATGGAGAGAGGGATGAGAATTTGCCATTCGTGGTGAATGATGCCGTTGAAATTATTCATGGCTTGCATAAGGGGGAAATTGCTTTTCCTATTTCCATCGAATCTATCCATCCGAAAGTTTCGTACCTAGTAGAAATGGAGGACGGTTCAGGGGACTTGGTACTAACCAGTGATGACTTGAAAATAGCGACTTAGATAACATGTAATTACGAATTTATGAACTAGACAGCATATCTAAACCAATATCATTTCGAGCAAAGTGAGAAATCTTTTTTGTTTTAGAATTCAAACAAGGAATTAGTAATATTTTCCCCTACGGCTGAAATGAAAAACTCCACACAATACGACGCTGCGTATCAACACATTCTAGCTGACGCAACGCAGGCAGAAAGAAAAGCAGCATTCGGTGACGACGACATCGGCCAACACAGTTGGCTAACCCGCGATGAGTTAGAACGATATATATCCTGGTTAAAGCTGTCCGCCGATTCACGCGTACTTGATATCGGCAGTGGCGGTGGTGGCCCGGCATTATTTATCACACAGCAAACCGGCTGTGAAATTGTCGGCATTGATTTAAGCGACGACGGTGTTGCAGCGGCCAATCAATTGGCAATAGATAAGGCATTATCAGACAGAGCTTCCTTCATCCGGCACGATGCGACCAAACCACTCCCATTTATCGCCAGTGAATTTGATGCGGTAGTCGGCTTCGATTCATTTTTCCATATTCCGCATCGAAATCAATTATTGGCGGAAATCAATCGCGTACTTAATACTAATGGAAGGCTTCTTTACACCGATGGCGGTATCGTAACCGGCGCCTTGAGTAGTGAGGAGCTCGAATTGCGCAGTATAAACGGCTTCGCGCAATACCTTGCACCGGGTGTGAATGAACAACTACTTAGCGAATGCGGTTTTGATGTACTGCAAACTCAAGACGCAACACTAAACAACGAACAGGTTGCACACAAGCGCCATGCAGCAAGAGCAAAACTCACGCCAGCGCTATCTAAACTGGAAGGCGAAGCATCGTTCAAACAACGTCAGGCATACTTGCAACTGGTTGCCAAACTTGCTGGGGAAAATCGCCTAAGTCGATTCGCATATTTGGCAATGAAGCCAGCTTAGTCGGGTAAAGTTAAGAAAACATTCATGATTTATTTTGAGACGTATCTCAGAGGTCTGACTAGATAGTATTGATTTTGATCAAGCGAGTCTCAGTTTTGGGTTTGAGTATGAGCGGGGAGCAGGAATAGCGTGGGGATGCAATCAAATCACGCTAGAAGATACAAATTTACGAGGCAGCATAATCACTAATGATGCGGCATAATATACGGTATCATTTGAACAATGAACGGCAATGGAGCCATACTACGACCGGAAGCACTAACAACTTTTTAAATTAACGAGGGTAACACGATGCGACAAACAAAATTGAGACGCGATTTGTTTAACGGACAGCTGTCACGACGTGACATGCTAAAGAAAATGAGCTCCGCGGGCCTAGTCTTCGCAACCATGCCGATGATAGGAAAGTCAACTTTTGCTGCGACTGAGCAAGGTACATATTTCACCTGGGGTGGTTATGATGACGACGGTCTGTTTGCTCCCTATATTGAAAAGCACGGTGCTGCGCCGAATTTCGCCACCTACGGTGATGCGGAAGAGGGCTTTACCAAAGTAAAAGCAGGTTATGTGGTAGATATTATTCACCCCTGCGCCAACGACGTTCCCCGTTGGCGCGAGTCAGGAGTATTTCAATCCATCGACACCAACCGACTATCTAACTTTGGCGGTGTGTTTCCACGACTCGCCAATTTAAATAACGCAAATGAGGGTGGTCAGTGGTTTGTGCCGTTCGAATGGGGTGCAACTTCAATTACCTATCGTACCGATTTAGTCGAAGCCCCCGCGGACGGTGAATCCTGGAATATGTTGTTTGACGAAAAGTACAAGGGCAAGATTGCTGTTATCGACGGTGCGGCGGACACCTGGTACTGCATGGCTATATTAGCGGGCGTTGATATCGGAAAGCCAATGTCTGAAGACGATATCGAGAAAACTAACGAATTGATGAAAAAATTGCGTCCACAAGTACGCATGTTTACCAACGACATGACATCCTTGGCACAATCAATGGCCTCCGGCGAAGTGGAAATGGCGATTACCTGGAACGAAACACCGGTAATATTGGCAGGCGAAGGTCATTCGGTTAAGTTTGCCAGCCCCAAGGAAGGCGCGCTCACCTGGTGTTGTGGTTTGATGATGCACAAAGATGCACCTAACCCCGATCAGGCTTACGACATTATCGACGCCATGCTGGCCCCAGAAACGGGTAAGTATGTTATCGAGGAATATGGCTACGGTCATTCGAATGCTGACTCATTCGCGCTAGTCGATGCCGATGTGTTGGCGAATCTCGGATTAGATAAAGATCCAGTGGCATATCTCGACGCGGGTAAATTCAGTACTCCACAAGCAGACGATGTTGAGACACGTATCAATCGTGATTTTGAGACTATAAAAACCGGGTTCTGATAATTTTGCCCTATCGTGGAGCCGGAACAACCGGCTCCACTTCACTCCTTTTTAGTACCAGCGTATTGCTAATCGAATTAGCAAACCACTCTTTTGTTGCTTGCAAAAATGACGGATAGTATCGCTGCTGCTGATCATTCGACATTGTTGAATATAGGCTCGCGTTTCAAGAGTTTGCTCATGCGCAGTGAGTCATTGCGCGGCTATTTGTTACTTTCTCCGACCGCAATAGTTGTTATCGGTCTAATTCTTTTACCGCTCGCTGGAATGATTGTATTGAGTTTCTGGATTCAATCCAGCGGTAATAACATCGAACCCGCGTTTTCTTTTCAGAATTATCTTGCGACCCTTACCAAAGAAAGTTATCGAACCTTATTTATTCGTTCGCTGGCCATATCAGGTTTAACAACTTTTTTTGCGGTATTACTGGCCTATCCAATGGCGTACTACGTCGCCTTTCATGTGCATCGTAACAAAATGGTGTGGATCATATTAATGACTTTGCCGTTTTGGACAAGTTACTTGTTACGTGTATTCGCATGGAAAATCATTCTGGGTTTTAACGGCGCCATTAATTCGGGGCTGAGCTGGCTGGGATTTATCGAACAACCGTTGACAGTTCTATTATATAACCCGACGGCTGTGGTGATTACGTTGACCCACGCATGGGCAGCCTTCGCCATTTTGCCAATTTACGTTTCCCTAGAAAAGATTGACCGAACTTTGCTTGAAGCGGCTACCGACCTCGGTGATGGGCCGGTCGCACGTTTTATGCGAATCATTTTGCCACTTTCACTACCGGGCATTATTGCCGCGACTATTCTGATCTTTATACCGACCGTGGGCGACTACGTTACACCGAGTCTGGTCGGTGGTGCGGATGGTTATATGATATCCAACGCCATACAATTTCAATTCAGTCGCGGCAGTAACTGGCCACTCGGCGCTTCATTGGCGTTAACATCCATGACTCTCGTAACTTTGATCGCAGTGTTATACATCTGGATAACCCGCCGCATTACGGAGAAAATCGAGTGAGCGCTGTTGCTACAGGCAAACGGAATCGGCCACTGGCTGTCTATGCCATTTCGTATTTGATATTTTTATACGTGCCGGTTTTGTTTTTGCCCTTGTTCTCCTTTAACGATTCGATTTATGTTTCGTTTCCGCTGAAAGGTCTCACTTTTGACTGGTATAAAGCCATGTTGAACAGTGAACCCATGCATGCCGCTTTAATGAATAGTCTGCGTATTGCATCTGTGACCGCAATCATCAGTACGACTTTCGGTATTTTTGCTGCAAAAGCCGTCACACGTTATCGGTTTGCGGGACAAAAACCTTTGGTTGGTGTCATCATGTTACCGTTAGTGGTACCGGAGATCATATTAGCTGTCGCCCTACTGATAATAATCGTGCGCGTGCTGGGTATTAGTTTGTCGCTTTACACGGTTACCATCGGCCACATCTTGCTTTGCATACCATTCTCCATGGCTGTGCTCATGTCACGATTCGAAGGATTTGA
>Ga0224508_10000731_pt1 | contig 31380 bp, 27 predicted proteins | sample SF_Jan12_sed_USG_4_FD_170157 | JGI IMG/M metagenome (GOLD analysis project Ga0224508, IMG submission 170157) | Sediment microbial communities from San Francisco Bay, California, United States - SF_Jan12_sed_USGS_21 | ecosystem: Environmental > Aquatic > Marine > Sediment | place: USA...
CGGGGGATGCAAGATTGAATAAGACAGTGTTCTGCACCGTGCTGGTTCGGACCGGATGGCATTGCTGAGTTCGAAGAACTCGTACTCAAGCCGGCGCCTGTGCCGAAGTGGATTGACTAGTCAGAACTACTTTCGCGTTAGCCACTCATATGTTCGAGATAAATGCGCTCGAGATCACCGTGCGACACGTCTGAGCTCACAAGTTCGTTCAGCAGCACGCCCTCGCGCATGATACCGATGCGTGACCCCGATTCTTTGGCTCGAAACAGGTCGTGGCTGGTCATGAGGATTGCAGCGCCGCCATCGCGCAGTTGTACGAGCAACTCGGAAAACTCGTTACTGGCCTTCGGGTCGAGGCCGGAAGTCGGCTCGTCGAGGAGTAATGCGGTGGCACGTTTTGCAAGGGCGATTGCCACTCCTACTTTTTGCCGCATGCCTTTGGAATAAGCCCGGACCTCCTTGTGCGCCGCATTTGCAGCCAGGCCCGCCTGCAGCAGCAGCTCGCGTGCGTCGTCGTCGCTTAAATCACGTCCGCCGAGCGTGGAAAAGTAACGCAGGTTCTCCAGACCACTCAATAGACCGTACAACATGACCTGCTCCGGTATGTAGGCGAGTCGCCGCTTGCTTCCGAGTGGGTCTTTGGCGACGTCGATTCCGTTGACGACTGCATTTCCCGAAGTTGCGGTTATGAAGTTCAGGAACAGGTTGATGGTTGTCGTTTTGCCGGCGCCATTGGCGCCAAGCAGACAATAGATTTCGCCCGGTTCGACTTTCAGGGAGACGCCACGCAGCGCCTCGTGCGAGCCGTAGTGTTTAACGAGTTGATTAGCTTCGAGCACGAGGAACTCCCTAGACCGGCGAATAGCGCCGGAATTTGATTAGTGCCATGCAGAGAAGTAGAACGGCCATGATGCCAAGTACCGCGGCCGGAACCAGCACTCGGCGTGCCTGCTTGCCTGCGTGCGGTGGACTCCAGTTAAAGGCAGGAAGCTGGCTCCACCCGTCGCCGGTCATGCCAATGTCATTTTCGAGGCGAGAAACAAAAAACTTCCGCCAGTCGGTGTGGTAGTTGAATGCAGCAACCTTGAACTGTGCGTGATAGTTGCGATCGGTTCCGGCCAGGGTCGCGAACGACTGGTCCGCCAGCAGCGCCGGGGAGAAGTACTTCATCCAGGCAACAACTTCTCCCTGCCGTTGCGCCTGCTCTTCAAATCTCCGCAACCAGGGTTCGATGCTCTGTGCGATATCGTCTTCACCCCTGGCGACATCCCGGTAGAAAATTTCCTGGTCGACATCGCCGGCCGCAAGGTCCGGATGATCGAAGAAATATTGTTCCCGCGCCTCGGCCGCACGTTCTTCAGCTTCGGTGGATGCTTCGCGCAATTCTGTTGTCAGATCGACGCGTGACGGCGCCGGGTAGACGTTCGTGGCGATCATATTAATGACTGCGGGCAATACAATGACGAGGAGCAACCACAGGTTCGCCAGGATCACGCCATTTGTTGCAGAGTTAAACCCGGCAGCATTCGTTAACGCGGCGAGGCCAAACCACAGGAGGCCGTAAAACACCGCGACCAGGGTCCAGCTAGCGGCACTGATAAGCATCGGAGCTTCGCTGAACGTACCGATCACAGCCATGGCAATCACGTTCACCCCGATGATCGCGGTGACAATCATCAATCCGCGGATCAGAAGCTTGGCGGCGATGAACCGTCGAATCGAAACACCCTGCGCGCCGACGAGCGCGAGTACGCCAAGTTCTTTTTCGCGTGACATGACGTCATACGACAGCGCGATGACCAGGATCGGCACGAGAAATACCAGGACAAATGCGAGGTCAAAACTGCCCGCGGCCAGGCGCAGGGGATTGTCGATGGTGCCCGCACGTCGCTGCAGGAAGGCCGCGTGCGCGTCGAAACGATAGTAGTTCGGTAGCAGGTCGCTAACACCGGCGGCCAGCGGCGCGAGCGGTGGCCGCTTGATAACAACGTACTCATTCAGGACAGTGAAGCCCAGGGCGCCGGGTTTCGCTGCCAGTGGCGTGGCCATGGTGGCAGACTCTGAAGACTCGAATCGGCGCATGGAGTCGCGCAGCGCACTGCGCGTCTCCTGCTCGGCGGTTTGCAATGGCTCGATCGTTTGTGCGTAGGTGGAGAGTCGCGAGAGCCCGCTGACTGTCGCGAGAATCGCCAGCGCGATCAACAGCGAGGCCAATGTTCGTATACCGGGCAAGTGCCTGAGCAGTGCGACCTCCGCCAGCAGCCTGTGCGGGCGGCTCACACTGTGATCCTCAGGCGTCGCATGGCGAGCCAGGCGGCGCCGACAGTGGCGGCCAGCCAGATTGCCAGGACCAGCAACAGCGGCAATGTCGTCTGTACGACGCGCGCGAGCGACAGCCCGGGATACTGATAGTCGCCGATACGCTGCCAGAGTTCCGGACCGGATCGGTAGTCTGTTTGGCCGGGCTTCGAGTTAATCGTCAGATCCTGGTTCAGGGTTTCTATGAACTTCATGCGATATTGTTCGGCGTGATTCGCAAAGTCGATTTGCTGCGTAAGTCCGGAGCCGGCGAAGTTCATCGACGTTAGTTCGATTGCCATTCGCGGCGAAAGCAGACTGGCTGTTCCGTACATTGACTGTTGAGCTTCAAGGCGCGTGTAGACGTCGCCAAAGTGTTTGGCGAAGACCGCCGCGTCGAGTTCTTCGCGCAAGGCGAAAATGATGCCCTGAAAATTGATTGGAAGGTCATCGACCGAGTCGGCCTTGTACATTGCGAGCATCGTACGGCGGCGTTCATCGATAATCTCGGCCGGATTGCGGCCGTCGAGCCCTGATTCAATTTCGGCATTGATACGACTTTCCAGTTCGACGGCACTCGGCAGTGGGTAGCGCCACGCAGCAAGGTCTGCACTGATTCTGGGCAATACGAAACTGGAAACCGCCCAGAACGCGAGCAATGCGACGAGCGCCGCTTGTGATGTGGCGAGGCGGGCAGATACGGCCAGTGACAAGAACAGGAAAATCAACGCATAGACGCCATACGCGACCCCAATTGCTATCGCCGCAGGTAGCTCCGCAAGGCCCCCCGGGGCGAAACATAAGCCGATCAGGCCCACTACGATGACGGGGGCGACCACGACGGCGGCAGCGGCCGCGATGCCGATGGCCTTTCCCGCGAGTAAGGTGAATGGCGCGACGCCGGTTCCGAGCAGTTGCCGCAGCGTTCCCTGTTCTCGTTCGCCGGCAAATGCCTGGAAGCTCAGTAGAATAATGAATAGCGGCAGCAGCACCTGCAGCGTGTAAGCGGCCGTTAGCTCGGCATTCGGACCTGCGGCGGTATTGTCGTCGGCCGGACGTGCACCCGGGAGATTGCGCCGGTGGGCCTCGAGCCAGATGGAAACGCCGGCGAAGGACGTGATACCCGTATCGAAGAATGACAGCGGCGTGACCGGGCGAATCGCGTAAATGCCATAGTGCGCTGCCGCGTGAGGATTTTTCTCACCCTGGTTCGCCCATTGCTCGTTGATCAGCGCCTGTGCCGCTGCACGTTCCTGGCTGACATCTGCGAAACGAGAGATTGCGGACAGCAGCGAAACGAGAAGCATGAGAACAAGAATGACCGCAGTCAGGCGTACGCGCGGGTCACGTGCGAGTGCTCGAAACTCCTTTGCTGCGACCGTCCGGATCATGTGTTACTGAATGGGCACGGTGACGCGCAGGATCTTCTTGTCAAAGTCATCAACAAATGCGTCGATGCGGATCTCCCACTCCCCCGGGATGATGAGTTCGTTCAGCATAAAGTGATATGACCCGGGCATCATGGCTTCGCCCTCGCGTTCCACGCCTTCCAGCGAAGCAGACGGCAGCGACAAAGCGATACGCACACTCGACAGCGCCATCGCCTCGCCATTCGCGTCGCTGAATTTCAGCATGATCATATTCTCACCGGTTCGCGCCGGAGTGACCTCGACGCTCACGTTAACACCGCTCTTGCTTGCTTGTGTCGTGAACCCTGTTGCGGCAACTGTCACGCCACCGCTTGCCAGTAGTGCGCGTGGCGGGCTGGGCAAAGTCAGGCTGACGGCGGCGGCCATGATCAGTAGCATCAACACGTATTCAGCGCCGATAGATCTCGCAAGAGTCTTGGCGGTGCCGGAGTGCTCAGCCAGCAGACGCCCGGTAAGACGTTGTTTGTTCAGCACAGCGAGGCTGAGAGTGATGGCGACGAGCCCCACCTTGAAAAGCAAGCGGACGCCGTAGTCTGTCGCAGTAAACGACGCCAGTGACTGGACCTGCACCCAACTGATCACCATGCCGCTGACAATGAGCAGACCAACCGCAACGACAGCGCGGCCTGAGAATTGTTCGAGCACAGCGCCCGCGTCCGCGGCAGCGAGCGTTCGAACCGCCTGTCGGAGGGGCCAAAGGGCCGCGAACCAGAATGCGACCGCGACCAGGTGCACGGCTACGACAAGGGCCATCAACCAGGCAGGAGGCGCTGTAGCTGCGTGCCCGGTTACCAGGAAACTGCCAATCACCAACAGGGCGCCCAGCGACAACAGCCCGGCGGCAGGTTTGGTCTTACCTAAAGCCAGCCAGAGGATGATGCTGCCAGGCAAACCGAGCATTGCGCTGGAGCCGAGCGTGGACCCCAGTCCGGTGCTCCATGCCAGCGACGCAAACAGCGCCGAGCCTCCGCCGGCGTGCATTTCCGCGCCGCCGAGACCGATAGCGAGCACCAGGGTAGTGCCCAGGATCAGGCTGCAAACACGCCCCTGCGATTTGAGAGTTTCGACAAGCGGTGCGGGTAAATTCAATACCAGCATCAGCAGTGCCGAGCCTGCTGCCAACGCACCGGCGACGTACAGCAGGAAGCGATTAACCGCGACGGGCGCGCGCCAGCCGCTCGCGTCGGCGCCAGCGTCGGCTACCGAGCCGACATCTGCAATCGGTTCGCCAACAGCGAACAGTACGGAGCCACCGACCGGGTGGGTGTCGGCAGAAATGACGCGATAGGCGACAACGTAGGTTCCGTTTGCCAGGGAGTTCCCGAGCGGCAGATACACATTATTGCCTTCAACCCGAAACTCGAGGGGACTGCCGGACTCAGTGCCGGTCGCGTCCAGTACCTTGACGAATATCGGGCCAACGTTCTCATTGAAGCCAAGCCGAATTTCGGTGGGTGAGACGTCGAGTACAGACTCCGCTGCTGGAGATGAGTCCAGCAGTACCGCGTGTGCAAATGCCAATCTGGATGTGAACAACAGGCCGACCGTAAAAAACGCAATCGCAGCTGTAACTCTCCTTCCTGTCATCGCCGGGATCGTCTAGTCGTTTTCGGGCAGAGGCTTGTCGGCGTCGGTCTTCCACTCCCACGGGTACTGCGGGCGTTCCGGCTTGACCAGTATCATGTAGGGTGCAGGGGTGGCGGTTGCACTCATCAGGTCCCAGAAATCCTCATGGAATCTTGGATCCCTGAGATCGAGAGGCTCCTCGGGCACGTCGACGTAGTAATCCGTGCCTTCCTCGCAGTCGTTGAGTGTCTTGAAGAAGAGCACTCTGCCGGGTTCGTTCGGCAGCATGGCGCGAAAGCGAAATTCGCCGATGCGATCCGGTGGCAGCACGTATTTCGGGTTGCTCCAGGAAATCTGGTCTACCGTCTCCGTTATTTCCCGGCCTGCTTCAACGACAATGGGTGGGTCGACCTGCCGCATCTTCACCTCGACATCCCAGTCCTCGCGGTGTTCGACGGACACTCGATATACCCCCTCGGGAATCTTGATGCGGACCTTGTTGACCGGGCTACCTTTGCAGCCGTGCGGTACACGCATCACGATGTCATGGACAAACCCGGCGGGTGCCAGTGTTGGCATCACGTAGTTGTGTCCACTGGCGGACGCCGCGAGCAGGCAAACGGGTAGAGCGGCGCAAGCCGTAACAAGTGTCTTCATTGTGTATCCCCTGGCATGGTGGCCGTTTCTGGAGCGGCCGACGCTATTATTAAACGTTATAAAATTATATCATTATGCCTATCATTCGATCCAGTCGAATTGCCATTCGCGAACGCCAGAAAAATCCATAAGTAACTGATACAAAGAAGGGAATGTACTCATGCGCTATCGTATTTTGTTGGGACTCCTGGGCTCACTTTCTATCGGTTCGACGGCAACTGCCACAAATTCGGACGTGGAACTCGAACAGGTCATGCGGGACCTGCTGGACTGGCTGCCCGGCGAATATACCTCGGCTCCGCAACTCGAACTCGAGCGCAAACACGGGGCACCGCCCGATGGTGAGCACTACGACTGGTACCGAATTTTTGCCAGGATCGACGCCCCGCACATTGGCGAGCATGTGATCTACGGCCAGCTGCATATTGGCAGCAAGGACCAACCTATAGTTCCCGGTACGCAGGTCCTTTATATCGTCTCGGTCGACTCGGAACACATGGCCGTCGAAGCGACGGGCCGGCGCATCAAGGATCCGCAGGATTTCGAATTTGCACATGAAGATCCGGAGAAGCTCAAGAACATCCAGATCGACCCGGAGTATGGCGGCAACTGTAACTTTCGCTGGCGACTGCATGGCAAGCAAATTGTGGGCAAACTCGCCGACCTGGACGACGCGGCCATCGATGGGAACTGCTCGATGACGTCAAAGAAAAGTGGGTTGAACATGACCTGGGATGCGGAATGGGTGCTGAACCCCGACGAACTCTGGATCTACGACAATGGCTACCTGGACGGTACGCGCCTTTTCCAGGGACGTGCAGATCGCACGCACATTCGCCTGACCAAGATCCGGCCGAAGGAGTAATCGGATGCGACTATTGCTTGCCTTGTTGTTCGCGTGTGCCAGCGCTTGTGCATTCGCGCAGGACACTGCGAACTGTACAGCCGAGTCCGCCGCGAATGCATTCGCTATCTGCCTTGCATGTCACACAGCTGCGCCGGGGGCCGGACCAATGTCGGGCCCGAATCTCTGGGGAATAATGGGGAGGAAAGCGGGAACCGACCCGGGATACGACTATTCGGAGGCGATCTCGGGATCAGGCATCACCTGGAACAATGCAACGATGAGCCGGTACCTCGCCAACCCGAGCGGGTATCTGCCGGGCACCCGAATGATTGCGGCGCCTGTTCGAGACGAGAGCGACATCGCCGCAATTCTCTGTCATCTCAACTCGCTGACCGCGACAGCCGCAGTCACGGCAGTCGAAACATCCGTTCCTTATACCGGTGCGCGCTTCAGGCGTTGGTCTCCGATTGTCTCCGACCTCGATGCGACGATTCACCTGTACACCGAGATACTTGGCTTTGAGCTCGGCGATGTAAGCATTGACCCACCCACGTCGTACGTATACGAGGTGTTTGGTATCAGCCCCGACGTCCGGACCCGGCACGCTACTTTTCATGCCGGCGAGGACAAGCGTGTCTTGTCCGTTGTCGAGGTCCCGGGTGCAAGGCTCGTGCGAGCGGGCGGCTCGCCACGCATGTCCGCCGCGTTGTTCAATGCAAATGGGCGTTTTGATGAAATCGTCGCCAGGCTAACTGCAGAAGGATTTGAGATGATGTCGCCGCACAAGCTTGGAGAGCAGGGCATAGAGATCGGTTTTATTGATCGTGACGGACACCTTTATGCGCTGTACGAATATCCATACGACGGCCAGCACCAATTTGAGACAGAGGAGTAGTCATGTTTCAGAAGACAAGCGGTTGGCCCGCCAGGCTTGCCAGTGCGTTACCAGGCCTCGCGGGTTTACTGATATTCGGCACTGCTAACGCGCAGCTCGGCGAGCACCGGAACGAAGACCTGAATACGCTTGCACACTGGCTGGAGGGTCACTTCGACAACAGCCAGCAATTGCTTGACGACGAGCGCCGTGGCGCTGGCGCGGATGCCAGTCACAACCGAATCGATATGGTGTTTGCGCGAGTCAGCCTGCCGCAGTTCGGGCCGGTCGTATTTTTCTCGCAGCAGTACAGTGGCGGTGATCCGGCACGTATTTTTCGCCAGGCGATCTACTCGATCGTGCCCAATGCCGACGGTCGTCGTTACGACATGACGATTCACCTGCTTCTGGATCACGAGAAGTACAGGGATGCCCATCTCGATGCGACCCGGCTCAAGAACATCGATTCCGACGATATGAAGACACTGCCGCCGGAGTGCGTATTTCACTGGGAACGTCGAATCGATCAGTTCTATGGCGAGATCAGCAAAGGAGACTGCAAGATCGTGTCACCGCGCTCGGGCAATGAACTGACCCTTCTCGACGAGTTCTACCTCAGGAACGGGGAGCTTTGGTTCAAGGATCAGGGGACGGACCATGAGGGCAACCACGCGTATGGCAACCGCGCGGGCATTCCTTATAAGCTCAAAAAAATTTCGCCGCCAAAGAACAGCAATATTGTTCGAGAGGCTCGCGGTGTCTACGCTTATCGGACCTTGCGAGACAAGACGCATCGCGGCAGCGAATATTTCAAGTTGTTCGTGCATCCCGACGGTTCGCGAACGATGAATATCTGGCACGACCTGCATGCAAAGGACGCACAGTTCACAGTGGTACTCAGAGTCGCGGCTGACTTTCGACCGTTGAGCGCTTTTGTCTCCTACTGGGTAGAGAGCGGTTACAAGGGGAATTCGACTTTCCGGATCCAGGGCAACACGCTCACCACAAGCACGATCGGGCCGGCCGGATCGCAGACTCGGTCAGTCGAGGTGCCCGAGCATTTCTCGATCGGAACCCACCCCGTGGCGGCCGACGGTTGGCACCAGTGGTACGTCGATCCTGAGCTTGGGAGTGCGGGGGCACTGAATCTCTTCAGCGTCGAGGCCAGCGCCGACCTGGAGAAACCGATACTTGGGCAACTGGTTCAGATGCCGTACGAAGTCATTGGCAACGAAGTGATTTCGACTCCCGCTGGCACCTTCGAGACTGTGCACTATCGGCTCATGGGATCGAGCGACGTCTGGATAACAGGCGAGGATCGGCTTTTGGTGCGCATGACGATGGAACGCTTCGATCGTGAATACCTGTTGATGGATTTCGAGTCTCGCTAACGGGGATATCCAACGCAAAAAAAATGCGGAGCCGCAATGGCTCCGCACTCCTTTCGGGGACGCACTCAACCAATTAGAAGTTGAATGTCAGGGTCGCCCCAATCTCTCTTGTCCGCGGTCCTGTCACGGTGAAGTCGCGCGGGAAATTGAATCGCAGACCCGACGTCGGATAGTCGAAGGGTGGCGGACGGTCCTGTGACGGAATGTAGAAGAACGAGCGGAAATCGAGGAGCCGCGTCACGACTTCGGGCGTGTCATCGTCCGTCAGGTTCCTGGCCCAGAGGCTAACTTCCCAGTTGTCTTTTACGAAGCCGGTCCGCAGGTTGACGTTATGCGAGGCGCCGATCCATGCGAGGTTGGCCGCCTGCACGTAACGCTTGGACTCATAGTTGTAATCCAGGCGAGCATAAATCTCCGAATCGTTGGCCAACGGGAAATGGAAGGTCGATGACAGGGACGCCATGTGGCTTGGGGTCTGCGGCAAATCATTGCCCGCAACCTGGCCGTCGTCGTCAACAGTGTCGACGATAAACGCGCCGGTATAGTCATTGCCCGTGTAAATACCGTTGGTGTCTTGCAGGTCGGCCCAGTTCTCGTCCAGGTAGTCCTTGAATTCAGCCTGCGCATAGGCGTAGCTGAAGGACAGGTCCCAGTTGTCGGTCGGCCGTGCCAGGATCTCGAGTTCGAGGCCGGTTACTTCCGATTCACCGGCGTTGACGATATAGGGAATAGTGGCCTGCGCCGAGGAGCCGGCGCGCGTCAGGGCATCCGTTTGCGTTAAGGCCTGTTTTTCCCAATCACTGGTGTAGACCGCGACATTGGCATTCAGGCGGCCGTCAAGAAACGTACCTTTCATGCCGATTTCGTAGGTGCGTACGTCAGACTCGTCATAGGCGCCGCGGGTGTCTACCCACTGCGCGCGATTGGTGGCGTCATACTGGACATCGTAGAAGGGCTCGTTGAAGTCGCCCGGCGTGTTGCCTTCGGCGATATTGCCGTAAATATTGAAGTTCTCGTTTGCTGCCCAGGTAAATCCAATACGCGGCAGGGTGGCGCTGAATTCGATCGATGGAGATCCTTCGAATTGCTCGGTGCCCGTCGCCTCATTGCGACCCGACAGAGTGATTTCTTCATCCTGGGTGCGGATTTCCGCGAACAACTTCAGAGTGTCTGAGACGTTCCAGTCGATGCCGCCAAAGAAAGCCGTATTTTCGGTCTTGGAATCGTTGATGAACGTCGTGAAAACGACATCGTCGTACGACTCTGTCATCGGGTCATAACTTGATCCCGAGATATTCTTGCCTGCTTTGCGCTCGAAAAGATAGGCGCCAACCGTCCACTGAAATGCGCCGTCATTATTCGATGAGAGGCGCAGTTCCTGCGAAAACGTCTCGAAGCCCTCGCCCATGGTGGGAGCGAGTACGGCACCGGGGTAGGTTGCCGAGAAGTTGTTCTCGTAGTCGTATTCGGTGAATCCTGTGGCCGATGACAGTATTACCGGACCGAAATCGAAATCGGCATTGAGGCTCGCGGTCAGCGTATCGCGCTCGACGCCGTTGCGGCCGCCCGTGTCGTTCCAGAACGCTCCCGGCGTCCCGATTTCACCGCAGAAGTAGCCGCGGGTGCGCGTTGGCTGGATCGGGATGAAGCCGAAACGAAATCCGACCGGGGGCTCGAGACCAAAACAGTTGATGGTGTCCGCAGAGTTACTGCTGATCGCCGCGAGGTCGGCGTTATCGCCGCCGTTCCAAAGTCCATAAGCGAACGTGCCGTCCTCGATGCTGGTCCAGTTCACATTCAGGTAGATCTCGGCAACATCGCCCGGCGTCAGGAGAACCTTGAGACCGAATGCATCGGTGTGTTCCTCACCGATCTTGTCACCGTTGCCCGAGAGGTTCGTGTAACCCGGGTCTTCACCCCGATCGTAAACCCGAACATTCAACTCGGCCGCCAGCACGTCTTTCACGAGTGGTCCTGAAACGAAGGCTGTGATGTCAGACATCGAGTGATCGCTGGCGTCTACCTGCACACGCCCGGTGAACTCATTGCCCGGGCGCCGGGTTACGAAGTTGATCGCGCCGGCGAATGTGCCGCGCCCGAACGTTGCGGCCTGTGGGCCGCGCAACACTTCTGTGCGCTCCAGGTTTTCCATCGAATACGAATTGATCGGGCCGTCTACATAAATGCCGTCGACGAAAAACGATGCATTGGGCGCACCGAGAATACTCGACATACCGCGAATCGACGGACGATTGCTGGCATTGCCGGTCGAGCGACCGAATCCCTCGCGGTACGACAAACCGGGGCTGATCAGAGCCAATCCCTGGACATCTGTAATACCGGCCCTCGCAATGGTCTCCGGCGAAACGGCGGTTACCGCGATGGGAACTTCTCTCAGGTTCTCCTCACGCTTGCGCGCCGTGACGGTGATTTCTTCGAGTGCTGCAGCGGGCTCATCAGTGCTCTGTGCGATGGCACCTTGCGGTAGAGTCGCGGCGAGCGCCACGAGTACAGCGGTCTTACCGAATGTTGCCTTGAGTGATTTCATGCATCCCCCCCCTTGGGTTTCACAGTGCCAGACTGTTTTTGGTATACCATTTAAACGTATTTTCCGCTTTGGTGGGTCGTAAGTCCTTGATTGCAATACGCCAAAGAATATAAGAATATAACAATAGTACTTTTGTATACCATGTGCAACTGAAGCGATGAAGAAACGATCCTTAAATCAGTGGTTTCGATGGCTGCACAAATGGGCCGGGCTGGTCGCGGCGCTGTGGCTGATCGTGCTCGGCGGGACCGGTTTTGTCCTGGATCACCCCGAATGGCGAGCGACGAGCCAGGCCACAGTGCCCGAGAGCTGGGGCTCGCCGGACCTGACGCGCTTTATTCGCGTTACCTATATGCGAAAAATCCTGGTCGACTCCAATGACAGTTCGCGTTGGCTCGGGGGATCGGAGCGTGGTTTGTGGTCGAGCGACGACGGTGGCAGCAGCTGGCAGCCCGTGACCTTTGAGGGAATCGACTACAGCCCACAAATCCTGGCGCTCACCCCGCATCCGGTCGAAGGGCACGCAGGCGCCCTGGTCGGGACTGACGAAGGCATCTGGCAAATCTCGCCGCGCGGCACGGCCGAATATTTCGCCTTGGAAGAACACAGTGTCAATTCGCTGACACCGGGAGCCGGTACATCGGAGGTGCTGGGCGTGTCCCGAAAGTCACAGGTGTTCGTGTTCGATACGGCGACCGGACAAGTTGACTGGGCCGATATGCAGCCGGTTGAGCCCGTGATCTCCGGCCCGGTGACCCTGAATCGCTACATCCTGAATACGCATTTCGGACACGGCCTGGCTGAAGGGAAGTACGGGGTGCTGATCAACGACTATGGCGGCATTGCCATGGTGATCCTGGGCACCAGCGGCTTCTTGTTCTGGTTCACGCGGCGGCGCTGGAGGCGCTCGCCATCGTTAAGCACGCCGCAACGCAAGAAACGAATCACAGCGTGGCTGTTTCGAAGTCACGCACCGATCATAGGTATTCTCGCGATTGTCCCGATCTTCTATGTATCTGTTACAGGCATTTTCGGTGACCATATCCGCGCCATCTACAAGTGGTCGGAATCGATAACCGTACCTGCCGTCCTGGTCCCGGCAGGGTTTTCGATGCGCTCGCTCGCGGACGATATCCAGGACATCGTCCTGAATCCGGCTGACCCCGACGAATTGATTATTGCCACTCGCAAGGGCCTGTACACATCCCGTGACAATGGCAGGCACTGGCAGCGCGATGACCGGCTTCCCATTCAAAAGGCCGACTACGGCAATTCGCTGAACCTGTTTCGTGTCGGTGACGCGATTTTTCTGGGCGCCGGGCTGGACGCAAGCTATGCATCGCAAGATGGTGGCGAAACCTGGGTGCCCGTCTCGGGCCCATTTACCGGCATCTCGTCCGGTGCTTACAGCGACGGCACCTGGTATCTGAAGAACAGCCAGGGTGTCTTCGCCGGAGCCAGCCCGTACGAGACACAGCAGACCCAGGTCAAGCCGCCTCCGCTCGAGGGTATGCCGGTGTTCCTGTTTCTTGCCGATATCCACACCGGGCACGCTATCGCGCCCTGGTTCCCCTGGGTTAACGACTTCTTTGCCGTACTCGCCCTGGTCCTGATCGTGAGCGGTCCGATCATATGGTGGCGCAGGAAGTGGATGTGACGACGCCGCGCCGATTATTCGCTATGGCGCTGGACTACGTGAATACGAATGCCGTTCGGGTCGTGAACCACCATTTCTGACTCTCTGCCGTTGCCGTATTTGGTGGGTGGCAGGAGCACGTTAGCGTCCAATTCCAGCATGCGCTTGTAGATTAGTTGAATGTCGGAGGTCACGATCGCCAGCATGCCTTCGCCGGTCGTCATCGTCGCGCCTGCCGGTCGTTCGATAGCCGGCAATGGTGGATTGTCGACATATAACAGGCCGATCATGGCCCCGTGAAGTTCTTTTCCGTCGATGCTCTTGGCACCGCGCAGGACGACGAAATGAGCCGTCTGCCGGTCCTGGAGTTGAAGCTGTTCGAGGACTGCCGGCTTGGTGATGTCGCCGTCGAACAGAATTTCGTAGCCGAGCGCGTAAGTGTAGAAGTGCGTGCTTTCCCTAATGTCGTTAACAACCAGGGCCGTGCGCAGCATGACGGCTTCTGGCGTCACAATGTCTTCGCCGAACACGCCGGTACTGCCAAGCAGTGCGACGACGGCGATCCATGTCCTTATTGAAAGCGGCATGATCAGGAAGTCTCCAGCAGCAGTGATTCGAGGATAGCGGCAACATTGAGCAGGGCCCGGTCCCTGAAGCGCGGCGCCACGAGCTGAATGCCGACGGGCAGGTTGCGAGGTCCGGTGAATCCAGGCAGTGCAACAGCCGGCATATGCAAACCGGTCCAAAGCCGGTTGAACACGGCGTCACCGGTGCTCGTGAGTCCCGCGGGCGCCTCGCCGGGCACCGCGGGTGTCAACCAGGCATCGAAGCCGGACATTGCTTCTTCGACGACCGGTCGCATCTTGCCCAGGAAGTCGTAGGCACCAGCCAGTTGCGCCGGTGTAATGCGGCGGACGTTCTCCACTTCGTCACGTAGCTCATCATGCATGCGGTCACGCCAAAGTGAGTATTCCGCGAGGAATGAGAGACGGCCCTCCGCATGCATGATTGTGTCCTGCGCCGCGTTCAGCATTGCGTCTTCCGGCAAGTCGTCAACGTCGACAACTGCGTGACCAGCCGCTTCGAGAATCGCCCGGGCTTCCGCGAGTGCTCCGCGAGTTTCGACGCTCGCCTGGTCCCAATAGCCGGTGCGGTAGAAGCCGATTCGCAAGGTCTCGCGTGGCGTCTCCTCAGAATGCAGCGGGTCAAAGCAGTCCAGAATGAGCCGGAGATCTTCGATGGAGCGAGCCATCCAGCCAATCGTGTCGAGACTGGGCGCGTAGGGTTTCAATCCGCTGATCGGCACAATGCCAAATGTAGGCTTCAGTGCGGCGACGCCGCAAAACGTCGCGGGACGAATTATCGATCCACCGGTTTGCGTTCCCAGCGCGACCGGCACCATTCCGGAGGCGACTGCTGCAGCTGAGCCGGACGAAGAGCCGCCGGGTGTATACGCTTCATTATGCGGATTGACCGTTCTGGCGACGCGGCCCAACGAGGCGAACTCCACCGTTGTCGTTTTGCCGAGCACGACGGCACCCCTGGAGCGCAAGACGGAGACACAACCAGCGTCGTGCGCCGCCTGGTGACCCTGGTAGAGGGGGGAGTTACATTCTGTTGGCAGGTCGCCGGTGTCGATAACGTCTTTGACGCCGATCGGGATTCCACTGAGCGGCCCGGACGCGATCGCGGCGGGTGAGCGATCGATGCTCGCGAACGCACCGACCTTCTTTTCTCGCTCATCGATTGCCTCGACGCACAAGCGGAGATAATCGCCACTGTTCATGTCGCCGTCCGCAATCAGGCGCAGAGCCTCGCTTGCGGTAGGAACGTCTGTCAGAAGTTTCGGCACGATGCGCCTTGTTGGTCATTGCAGTTTGCGTTTAGCATGAAGCACGCAATATTTTTTTCAACGGTTTTTTTACTTGTCCTATACCGAGCAGCTCGCAGTTGAAGTCCTGGCAACTCCAGTGCCGGATGCCGTAGCGCGTGATCAGCTGAACAAATTGCTGCTTGATCACCTCGGGTGTTGCATTCGCGGTGCTGAGTTGCCCTGGGGGCTGCGCATGCGCGACTGGGTCAGGGCGCAGGCTGCCACCGGCGGTGCGCCGGTATTCGGCGAGTCAATCACAACATCGGTGGCGAACGCGGCATTCGCCAATGCGACCGCGGCGCATGGACTTGAACTCGACGATACGCACGACGAGTCGATAAGCCATCCAGGATCGGCGGTAATCGCAAGCTGCCTGGCGAGCGGTGTGGACGGGCAGCACGCAGCCAATGAGTTGCTTGCCGCCGTTGTTGCGGGCTACGAAGTGGTCGGGCGGGCAGGTGCGGCGACCAATGCCGCACATGTTGTCGAACACGGGTTTCATCCAACCAGTCTGTTCGCAGGATTCGGCGCAGTTGCCGCGCTTGCCAGAATGAAAAAGCTGGACCCTGCGCAGTTGCAGCGAGCATGGGGATTGATGCTGTCAATGGCCGGCGGCTCGATGCAATTCAGCCAGGAAGCGGTTGGCACGACCGTCAAGCGATTACATGGAGGACTGGCGGCCCTGCATGCCGTGCTCGCCGTTGACCTTGTACAGCTGGGTGTCGAGGGTCCCGAGCAGGCATTGGACGGTCGATATGGCTTGCTCAACTTATTCGGAAACGATCAGGATCCGGCTCGGCTCGCCAGGTCTCACTCCGACGGACCCGAAATTCATCGTGTCAGTTTCAAGGCCTATCCGTGTTGCCGCTTCTTTCATTCGACTCTCGATGCGCTGATTGAGGTGACGGATGACTTCGCCGTCGACGCGTCATCGATTGTTCGCTATACGGTTGGTGGACCGGAGGTTCTGTCAACACAACACGTATTGCGGCGGCCCGAGTCGGAAATGGCGGCGCAGTACAGCCTGCCCTTCGTGATCGGTGCGGCGACAATTCATGGGCCACGATCGGTCGACGGTTACACCGAGAGCGCCTTGTCGGACGATCGAATCCTGGCCATTGCCGACAAGGTCGATGTTGTTTCTGACGAGCGACTGCAAGAGCAGTTTCCCGGGCATTTCGGCAGTTGGCTGGAAATCGAGATGGCCGACGGCGAGCGGCGCCGGGTTGGGGTGCTCGACAGCATTGGCACGCCTGCCAACCCAATGACGCTGCTTGACCTTGAGAGGAAATTCGACAGCCTTGTTGGGCCGACCGGGATCGGCTTGTCCGGGGCCGATGCGATAACGCTACTCACAGCATTGGATGATGAGAAGTCCCTGCGTACGCTGTTGGCGAAGGTGCGGGAACGCGGCCACCAATGAATACCGGGCACTCCTGACGAGGCTGTGAATATGGAGTCCGGCTCCTGGTTAACGCCGGCCGCCGATGCGATGCTTTTCGGTCACCTGCTATTCGTATTGTTTGTCGTTCCGGGTTCGCCCCGGATCAGCTACTGCATGAACCGGGTTGATTTGTTATAAAGTATAGACTTTATAACAAATGTATCAGGGGGAAAGGCGATGCGCCGATTACTTTGCATACTCATGGCATTCACACCTCTGACCGTGTTCGGGCAGGGTATGGATTCGACGGCGGCCGAGAGAAGCCTGCTGATCATGGCCGAGATGCTGCCGGGAGTGTACGACAACGCGAACCAGGCCTACTTCGACCAACGTCGCGGTCTTGAGCAGGAAGATCGGCACGCTCGGGTGAAAACGACGATTGCCAAAGTCGACGCGCCGGCGTTCGGCAACTATGTGTATCTGTGGACAAACGAGACCACAACCGCGGACGGCAAGAAATCGTCCTATCGCCTGGCAACACTCAGTGCAGACGGCAATCCGGACGAAGTGACAATGCGTCATTACTTCAGGATGGACGGCGAGATCACGTCTGACGACCTCGCGACGCTGAAACCGGCCGATCTGCGACGGACTGGCGGGTGCGATTACTTCTTCAAGCGACGCGCAGAGCATTTCCGCGGCACGCAGCGCGAAAAAGCGTGCCAGTTTGAATGGGATGGTGCCAACGTCTACACGGCGAATACGATCGAGCTATCGGATTACGACCTGTGGTTCGTCGATCACAAGTACAAAGCCGATACGGGCGAGCGCATCACGGGAGTCGCTTCCGGCGAACCCTACTGGCTGGAACGTGCGAGGATTTTCCATTGCTACGCCGACATCCCGGGCGTCGCTGGCGGACGGGATATCCCGTTCGAACGTTACGACGACATGGTCATTCACGATCGCGGTGGCATCCACTGGTTCGAGACGCGAGACGAAGAGCCGCGGACCCTGGGTCTCACGCTGCGCCGGGTTACCTGGCATGTGAACAATGAGAGCAACGGCAACTTCAATCGGGATTCACTGGTGATTTACGCGCTCGAGAAGATGGCGGATGGGAGCGTCAAATCTCATTCCTACAGTTTCACGGAACCGACGGCCGAACGCCTCGGCATGAATATGCAGTGGATGCTGGTGAACTGCACAATGACAAAAAGAAACGAAGCGCAGCCGCGCCTGCACTGAGTGAAGAGGGAGCTGGGATGACAAGACAGAACTTGGTAATTCTGGGGGCGCTGGTACTTGGACTGCTTGCCTGCACCGAGTCGACACACAATGAAGAGGTCCTGGTCGAAGTGCGGGCAATGCCGCAGCTGGTACGCGCGGATGGCACGTACCCCACCCAAGCACTCGAAAAAGACGTCGTCGTGGTCAAGGTCGTTCAGCACATCACGCTGAACATCCAGGAGGCCGAAACACCGGAGGCTGGCCTGGAGGAAAACCTCAGGCGTATGCAGTACTGGATCGACAAGGCGTGCAACGAGGGGAAGAAACCCGATTTCATTTTGTTTAATGAATTCCCGCTGACCGGCTATTCGTCAGGAACGCGTGACGAAAAGCTCAAGTACACCATTCAGGTTCCAGGGCCCGAAACCGACAAGGTCGGCGAAATGGCGAAGGCCTGCGACACCTATGTCATATTCGGAAGCTACGCAAGCGATCCGGAGTGGCCCGGGCACATCCTCAGCCTCAACCCGGTGATCGACCGCAAGGGTGAGGTCGTACACACCTACTGGAAGACACGCAACGCGACCCGCTACGATCCAAGCGGCGAGATTCCGACGACGACGATCGAAAACGTTCGCGACAAGTTCCGGGCGCGCTATGGTATCGAGGCGGAGTATCCGGTCCTGCAAACGGAGTTCGGTAACATCGCGGTCAGCACAGTGCAACTCGACCCGTTCGTATTCGCGGCATTCGCCATGCGTGGCACCGAAATCATGTTTCGCACGGCGACGGGTTTCTCGCCGACCGACGTTAAGGCGATCGCGTACTACAATAACTTCTATTCGGCGATGTCGAACATGGCGGTGGATCCGTCACTGTCGTACGCAGATTCGTTCGGCGGCAAGTCGCTGATCGTCGGACCCGGCGGCGTCGTGCTGGCCCAGGAGCCGACGAATACAGAGGCGGTGATCGAGGCCGAGATTCCGATTGCGAAACTCAGGGAGGGCAGGTTGCTGCCCCGGTACCCGATGGAAATGGTGAAACCCGTATTCAACCAGTTCCGTCAGGAGCTGCCGTTGAACCACCTGGACTTGCCAGCGGATGAATTGCCGCAGACGCGTGAGGAAATGAAGGAGCTGCTCGACCGGGAAAGTCTCTGGCTGAACTAGTGGGCCGGATCTCGTTTACCCGGATTCCAGCATGCGAATCCGGGGGACGAACAACTGCAGCAATGCCGCCGATACCAGGTGCAGACTGGCGATCATGAAGAAGACGTTGGTGTAGCCCGACGACTCGATCATGTTCCCGGCGATAATGCCCAGTACGCTGCCACCGAGACTGCCGACCGCTCCGAACACGCCCCAGACTGTCGCGACTTTTGCTGCAGGGAAGAGGTCGGTGGGCAAGGTGAAGAACACCGATCCTTTCACCTGGATCGCGAACAGGCCAAAGCAGATCAGGCCCAGCGCGACGTAACTCGACTCGGCCTGTACGGCAGGGATCGTAACCAGCACCATCGCGGCGCCCAGCCAGATGACCGCCTTGCGAGCGAAGTTCACGGTTTTTCCCCGGGTGACCAGCCAACTGCTCAGCGAGCCACCGGCCAGTGCGCCAAGATCGGCCGCCACCCAGGGCAGCCAGGCGAACATGGCGATGCCGCGCAAGTCGAAGCCACGTGCGTCGATCAGGTATTGCGGCAGCCAGAACAGGAAGAAGTAGAACGGGAAATCGCTGACGATGCGGGCGACGAGCAGTCCCCAGAATTCCTTGTGACGCAGCAGGCTTGTCCAGCTTTCCCTGGTGACCTGCTCTGAACGCTTCTCGAGGATCATCTTTCGTTCCGCAGCCGGCAGGGTCGGATGATCTTCCGGCAGGTGGAACCAGCGTTGCCACAGGAACACCCAGGCGAGGCCGAGCGCGCCCGGAATGATAAACGCCCAGCGCCAGCCCATCGTTTCCATGATGAAAACCGTCAGTGGCGGCGTAATGATCGCACCGAGTCCGGCGCCCAGCATGAAAATGCCGACCGCAGTCGCACGCTCTTGTGTCGGGAACCACTGTGCGACCGCCTTGGTGGCCGCCGGGAAGTTAGCGGCTTCCGCCAGGCCCAGGGTCACGCGCAGGGCAAAAAAGCTCCACAAACCGCGTCCCAGTGAATGCAGCATCGTCGAGACGCTCCACAGCAACGCGGCCAGTCCGAACGCGCGCTTGGTCCCGAGTTTATCGATGACAGGACCGGATACGAGTTGGCCGATACCGTAGGCAAACAGGAAGCCGCTCGTAATCAGACCGTAGTCCGCATCGCCGATGTTGAACAGGTCACGAACAACCGGTGCGACCACGCCGAAAACCGAACGATCGATGTAGTTGATCGTCGTAATGACCGCGAGCAGTATCGCGATGCGCCAGCGAATCGCCACAGGACTATTCGGCTCCGAGCTTGTGCATGCTCAGCGGATTCTTGGCGAAACTCGAGGACTTGGTCTCCGCGAAGAAATGCAAGCCCTCGAAACCGCCGGTTCGACCGACACCGGAGTGCTTGTAGCCGCCGAAAGGTGCGTGCAAGTCGCGCATCAGCGGCGTGTTGATCCAGACAGTACCGGCGCGCACCTCATCGCGGACACGCAGGGCTGTATGTATATCCTGGGTCCAGGCGTAAGCAACAAGACCGAACTCGCTATCGTTAGCGAGCCGGATCGCCTCGTCGACCGTATCAAACGTGAGGATGGTCGCGAACGGGCCAAAAATCTCCTCGCGGGCGATGCGCGATTTATTCGACTTGGCGACAAATGCCGTTGGTGAAAAGTAGAAGCCACGCTCGTGAGCCTGGTCTGGCCCGCCGCCACATACCAGCTGCTCGCCGTCTGCCTTCGCCGCTTCAGCAAAGCAACTTACACGTTCAAAGTGTTCGCGGTAGCAGAGCGGGCCGATATCTGTCGATGGATCACGAGGATCGCCGACGCGAATCTTGCCGGTACGCTCGGCGAACCTGTCAATGAAATCGGCAGCGATATTCTTTTGTACGAGAATTCGGGATCCTGCCAGGCATTGCTGGCCGTTGTTGGAATAGATTCCGAGGAGTGCGCCGTCGATGGCGGAATCGAGGTCGGCCGACTCGAAGATCATATTGGCGGACTTACCGCCCAGTTCGAGCATGACGGGAGTCAGGTTCTGCGCAGCGGCAGTCATAATCATACGGCCGGTACCGGTTCCACCGGTAAAGGCAATGCGGTCGACGCCGGCATGTTCTGTCAAAGCTCGCCCGGTGACTGTGCCGCGGCCATTCACCAGGTTTACAACACCGTCCGGCATCCCGGCCTCGTGGATCAATTCCACGAAACGGAACAATGATGATGGCGTGTATTCCGACGGTTTGAGAACTGCCGTATTGCCCAGGCTGACCGCCTGGGCAAGTTTCATCGAAGCCAGTGCCAGTGGTGCATTCCAGGGCGCCAGTAGTGCTGCAACGCCAGCTGGTTCATGGCTGATGACAGTCAGGTAGTTGTCAATCTGCTCAAGCGCGTGTCCGGTGTCCATCGCGATAAGTGACGAGGCGTACTCGAAGTTTTGCTGCATACGCGGGACGTGGCGGTTGCGAACCTCATGCATGGGCAGGCCCGCATCGTCACACTCGAGTTCGGCCAATTCGTCGCCGTGCTTTGCCAGGTGCGCGCCGACGGCACGAAGAATGGCCTGGCGTTCCGCTACCGACATCCGGGGCCACGGTCCTTCGTCGAAGGCCTTGCGCGCTGCCGCTACAGCGGTATCGACCTCGGCCGCATTCGCTTCGAACAGAACGCCATTGATTGACTCGTCCCGCGGGTTTTCGATTTTGATTTGATCGGCGACACTCGCTGCTGTTGTCTTGGACCCGCCAATGATACTGGTGATTTCGCGCATGTTATTGCCCGCATAGTTTGTGAATGTCAGCGGCTTCGTTCGGTGGCCACTGTTGCGTGCGCCGCAGTACCTCTGTCGCCAAACACAGGTTACTGCTGAGCATTGGTATTGTGCTGCGCTTCAAAGCTGCAATCGTCGGCATGCCGGTCCCGCTGAGCAGGATGATGTCGGCACCCGCCGCCTCGAAGTCGCCCAGTGCGGCGGCGACCTGTGCGTCCGTCAGTTCATAGATGCCGCGCGTGTCGGCGCCAATGTCTATTCGGTCGAACGTGATGATGTCGAATCCGAGACGACCCCAGTAGCTGACCGCCGCGTCGCAAAGATCCTGTGGGTAGGGTGCCAGCATGGCAATGCGCCGGGCGCCATGGCCTTCCAGTTCGCGCCGGATAGCCTGCGTCGCAGTAACGACGGGTATGCGATGCTCCTGGATAAGCGCATTGGTGATTTCTTCTTCTCGTTCTTCACCGAGGAGATAGGACGACCCGGTACAGGCAAACGCGAAGGCCGCAAGTGGCAGCGTGTCATACGACGCCATCGCCGTCGGCATTTGTTCCATGTACTCGACCAGTCGCTCATTCGGCGCCCCGGCCTTACTTGTGAGCCGCGTGAACATCGGCCACGTTGGGCCGTGCATGTATTGCTGAAACTCGATCTCTACGGTCGGATTTGCCTGCGGCGTTGCCACGCCGATGTACACAGCTTGCTTACTCAATGCCCTGTGCCTCGCGCAGACCCGTGATCATCGAGCTTCGTAACAGGAAGTCCCTGCACCGTTCGTCGTCTGCGGCAATCGCACGCTGGTCTGCGAGCCTCTGCAATTGCTCATCCTTGTCCATCGTGGCCATGCGTGCGCGGTTTGCCGATGCCTGCGGGATGATGCGTTGCGAAGCGAGCGTGTGGCGTTGCCGATCGTAACGGTCGAGCAGACTATCGTCGGCGCCATTAATGACACGCAGGAGCTTGCCGCTGAGGTTCATTGCGTCGTGAATGCCGCCGTTCATGCCCATGCCGCCGCTCGGTGGGTTCAGGTGCGCTGCGTCGCCGGCCAGCAACACGCGCCCGACGCGGAAGCGATCGACACATCGCTCGTGCACGCGGTACGGGTTCGTGTCGAGGATCTCGGCATCGCGGGCGTCCGGGTGAATGTAGGCAAGCCAGTCACGCACGCGAGACTCGTTCGCCGCTTCGCCCAGGTCCTCAACGGCCGGGTACAGGCTGGCCCGCCAGAAATTCCTGAGGCGCAGCAGGCTGAACGGCCCGCGCTCGGACCAGCAGTAGCTTACATTGCTTATATTATCGATCGCCTCGTGGAACGGGAACGGCGTGGATACGAGTACGGACGAATGGGTATGTGTCATGCCGCCGTATTCGAGCCCGAGCGACTTTCGCACCGCGCTGGTCGCACCATCGGAACCGATGACCCAGCGCACCGTGACCGACTCACTGCCAAGTTTGACGACCACGCCCTTATCGTCCTGCGTGAGCGAATCGACCCGTGTGTCGAAGTTCACCTCGACACCTCTATCTCGTAACGCCGCAATTGCGAGATCGCAGTAATGGTGCTGTTCAACCTGCAAGCGATACGGGTGCTTCGTGGCATCCGAGATCAGGCTCAGGTCAAAAACAACACATTCCGCCGTCTCATGCTGTCGCATCTGGAAGCGGGATGCCTTGAGTCCCATTGCTACCAGTTCGTCACCGAGTCCGAGTGACTGGATGATGTCCAGCGTGGGTGGGTGAAACGTCGACGCGCGCATGCGCCGGTCGACGTCCGGTCCGGCGTCGACGACACGAATGTCTATGCCGACCTTTGACAGCGCGAGAGCGGCGCTGAGCCCGACCGGTCCGGCGCCAACAATCAGTACCTGGGTGGAATCGCTCATCTAGTGGCTGGTCTCGTCCTTATCTACTTCACCGATGTGTTTCTTGAACACCGTCCACGACGTTTCATTGGGCCGCTTGTCGTCCGCAGGCGGTGGTGTCCAGTACAAAGGATAGTGTGCGTCGAGAATGTTCGCGAGTTTTGCCGGGATTAACGACTTGTCGAACGTGCTGAATCCTGTGGCGTTGAACACCATCAGGCCCGGTTTGCTGCCCATTTCCAGCATCGGAAGCCACTGTGCGACACGTGACCACGCAAGGCGGGATTCGCCAATGTCGGTGACGTTTGCATCCAGTGCCTTGCTCGTCTCGTAGAACGTATTGAAGATTTCCATCGCGTGGTAGGTGCCGCCAACGTACTGCTGGTAGTCACCGCCAAGTGGGTTCGGGTAGAAGAGGGGCACTTCGAACGAAGCGGCGACCATGTCGCCATACTGGCGCAGCGTTGCCCTGGCCGTCGAGTTGCCGTCCTCGTCCTTCTCCCAGCGAATGGCGCGCATGCTCACCGGGTCATTCGCAACATGCAGGATCTCGTTGTCCTGGCCGGTCCAGGGGTTTGCCCAGGTATCGAGCATTTCGCCAGAATCCTTGTCGAGGTACACCATGATCTCGCGTGACACAGAGCGGTAGCCGTTGCCGCGTACGTCATCCGTGTGCGTGCTGCATTGGCGCACGTTGATGCCGAGGAGGTTGAACAGGTGACGGTCCTTTTCACCAGGTACTCGGCTGTAGGCGCGTCCTTCGAAGATCCCATAGCGTGTCTTGCCGGCTTCAGTGGTCCCGCAGGAAGTCTTCTGGCTGTAGATGAAGGCGTCGCGTCCTTCGAGAGTGACTTCTTCTGCGCTGCTAGCAGACAGCCAGGTCAGGCCCAGGACAGCGAATACTAAATTCTTCATATGGATTCTCCAAGCGGGAAATCGAGATACAAGAAAGGCCCGCGAGCGTGTAGGTCTGCTCGCGGGCCATGGGGGTACTACATGATCAATCGAAGCGTGCTGACGCTGTCAGTCCCCAGTAAGTGTCGCGACGAAGCGCACCAACGAAGTTGCGCTTGAAGCTGTCACCACCATCTGCATAGCGCAGGACCAGCGGCGAGGAGTCTTCACCCGTCAGGTTCTTACCCCAGAGGCTGATGTTGTAGCGATCGCTCGAAAAGCCGAGGCGGGCATTCACGACGTCTGAATTTCCTGTTTCGGCGAAGTTGGCAACCTGGCCAAACTTTGACGACTCGTGGCTGTAGTTCGCGCCAACGTACCAATCCCAGTCACCACCCATCGGACGACGAAGTTCTGCGTCGAAGAAGAACTGGTGCTCAGCGACACGTGGGATCTTCTTACCCTTGATCGGGCCGTAGGCGGGTCGATCGCATGGATCTACGCCAAACACAAAGTCAGGGTTGAACTCGTCGCCCAGGGCGGAGCAGTTGCCAGCACCGTCGTCGGCAACGTCGAGCAGCAGGCCGTAGTTTTCATCCGTGCCGTTAACATACTCAGCATCGATGAGCGTGTAATTGGCCATGAACGACAGCCCTTCAACCGCCGCGGGTATGTAACGGAACTCGAGTTCTGCACCGAATATTTCGGCGTCGCCGGCATTGGTAACCGCCGATGTCGAGGTCGCACCGACCTGCACATTCTGTGTGAGCTGGTAGCCGCTGATCTCGTTGAAGTAGATCGCGACATTGGCGACCAACTGACCGTCGAACGCTGTGTTCTTCGAGCCGATCTCGATCGAAGTCACTTCTTCCTCATCGTAGGAACCGACCGGATTGCCTGTCTGCTGCTCAAGCAGAACGGCATTCGCGGAGTTGATGCCGCCCGGCTTGTTGCCTTCGGCATACAGCCCGTAAATCATGTGGTCGTCACTGAGTCGATGGCTTAGCGTTACACGCGGGTTGAAGGACGTGAATGTCGGCGACGACGACACATCCAGGGTCACCGGACCGCCGAGATCCTGCACGATTGAACGCGTTGAGAGTTCTTCCTCGGCGTAACGGCCTTCCAGGCGCAGGTTCGTCGCTTCGCTCAATGCGAAATCAACCATGGCGAAGAACGCCGTGTTCGTGATGCTCGAATCACTCACGTTTCGAGGTGTCGAAACGGTCGAACCGAAGAACGGTGCCATCGAACCGCAAATCGGGTTGTTGGCGCAGACGCCCAGCATGCGCTGGAATTCTGCCAGCCAGTTTGCGGCCGCGAGATCCTGAGCGTTTGCAGGCAGATCCCGAACATCCCGGGAATCGGTGTCCTGGTCGAAGTAGTACGCACCGATCAGGAACTCGGTGTTCTCACCCGACCAGCTCAGGCGGAATTCCTGGGAGATGTCATCAATGGCATCTGTGCCGGCAAACGTGAAATCAACCATGTCGCCGACGTAGCCGTAGTCAAACGGAGGAACCGGGAAGCCCGCGTACGGAAAACCATTAGGCGTGAAGTTCGCGACTGCAAAAGAGTAATCGTCGTAGTCGCCATCCGTAATAAACGTCGCATCGACCTTGTTGTAGCCGGTAATTGACGTCAGCGTCATGTTGTCGGTCAGGTTGAAGTCGAGCGCAAGGCTAACCTGCAATGTGTCATTGTCGTCAGCCGCATCGGGAGCCTGCCGCATCCAGTCCGTATTGATCGGACGAGGCGCGATGGTGCCGCAGTAGTAGCGACCCAGGCCGCCGTACAGTGAAGAGCCCGTATCCGGGAAGCAATTGTTCTCCGAGGCAGGCTGCGCAAACAGGGCAGGTTGGCCGTCGCGCGTCTCATTGTAATAAGCACGCAGACGACCGCTGAAACGGTCGGTTGGATCGAATGTGAGGACGGCCGATAGGGATGTTGATTCCTGCAGACCGATATCGCTACCGTCGTAGGTGTTGGTCCAGAAGCCGTCGGTCGAGTAGTAGCGGCCTGTAATGCCGATACCGACCGAGTCGCCGAGCGGGCCTTTGACCGTGGCGCTGTATTCCTGCATGGAGTCATCCGAGACCTTTACCTGGCCACGTGCTGCCCACGTGTCGCCCGGGGACTTCGTGATGATATTGATAGCGCCGGAGTACGCATTACGACCGTACATCGCGCTTTGCGGTCCTTTTACGACCTCGATGCGTTCAATGTCGTTGATGTCGTAATCATTGATCGAGCCCGTGATGTACACGCCGTCAATGAAATACGAGACACCCGACGAACCGAGAATATTTGCCTGGCCGCGGATGACGGGGCGGTTCGATGTCCGGCTGAATTCCGGGTCGAAGGTCATGCCGGCCGTAATCTTTGCGATGTCGTCGAGGTCCTGGAGATTCATCTGTTGAACCATGTCAGCAGTTACCGCCGTGACGGCCAGCGGGATGTCCTGGATACCTTCTTCCTTCTTACGCGCCTTAACCACGATCTCTTCGAGGTCCTGTGCGTACAGGTCCAACGGAGCTGCTATCGCGAACGCTCCTACCAATGCCGCCGTGACAGCCCCACGGAGCAGGTTTCTTCCAGCAAACTTCATTATTGTTCCCCCTGAAGGAATTGGAATTATAGCCAGCCCGCCTGCCGCGGACCGGTAATCGTCCTATTGTTATATAATTATATCAATTCTTCAAGATACTGTGGAAACTACTGACCTTCAGCCTGTGTCTCGATCGGCGTAACCGGTCCGCGATTGAGATACAGCGCCTTTTCCCGGAAGAACCTTGTCAGCCCCGTCGGTCCCATTCTCGACGGTCCCATGCCCGACATCTTGAAGGCCTGCTTGCAGGCCTCGAAGGTCATCGTGGTCATGCCGGCGTCGTTGATGCTGATTCCACCGGCGTCGAGCTGCTCGGCAAACGCGATGGCTTCCGCCTCGGTTGCGGCGAATACCGCACCTGACAGGCCGAATTCGGTGTCGTTGGCGAGGCGCCTGGCCGCGTCAGTAGTTTCGTAAGCCATGACAGGCATGACGGGGCCAAACGTCTCCTCGGTCATGACCTTCATCGAATGATTTACGTCGGTCAGGATAGTGGGCTCGATCCAGCGGCCACCGCCATGGTCGAGAACCTTGCCACCGGTCCTGATCGTCGCGCCTTTCGCCACGGCGTCTTCGATATGGTCCGCGATGATCTCGGCCTGGCGATCGAAAATGAGCGGACCGACAATGCCCTGGTCGGGATCGGGGAAGCTGAGCTTCGCAGCTTCTGCCTTCTCCGCAAGAAGCTCGACGAACTCGTCGTGCTGGTCCTTGTGAACGTAGATACGTTCGAGCGACTGACAGGCCTGGCCCGTTGCAGCAATCGATGCTCGCAGTATCGACGTCGACGCCCGCTCGAGATCCGAGCCGGGCAGGATGACGGCCGGATCCTTGCCACCGAGTTCGAGGAACGCGGGAATGAAGGCCTCTGCCGCGGCCGCTGCGACTTTTCTGCCAGTTGCGACACTGCCGGTAAACGCCACGACATCGACGTGCTCGATCAACGACGCGCCGGCACGCCCGTCTCCCGATATGAAGCGCAGCACCGCGTGCAGCTCTGGCACGTTCCTGATCGTAGCGGCAACCGCGGCTGCGAACCGGGGCGTTACTTCGGACGGCTTGATAATGGCGGCGCAGCCTGCGACGAGCGCCGGGATGGCATCGATGAACGAGAGCAGGAACGGGAAATTCCAGGGGCTGATGACGCCAAGCAAAGGGTAGGGGTCGAGTTGGCGCCGCAGCGCGACATCCGGCAAGTGACTTGACGGACGTTCGTCGCCGGCTACCAGCGTCGGGGCCAGCTGGCACCAGTTATCGATCATGCCGCAGACGCCGAAGATCTCACCACGCGCTATCGCCCGGCGTCCTGTATCCGCGCTGAGCGCATCAAGTATCTCGTCGCTCGCGACGGTGATCTCGTTCTTCCAACGCTGCAGGACCTCGGTTCGGTGGTCAACGCCGGCTCGCAACCAGGATGTCTGCGCGTCGCGTAGCTCTTCTGCCAGCGGCGCAATTTCCGCAGATGTTGTGACGCTTATTTCGTAGTCGAATTCGCCGCTGCGTGGATTTCGAATTTTCAGGATGTCAGGCATGTCTTTCTGTCTCGGCAATGAACTCAAGTATGACGGCCGCGGCATCCGAGGGGAACGCATTCAGGAATCCGTGTCCCCATTGAGGGCACTCCACGCGCCGACCATTCTGCATGAGTGCGTCAGCGCGCAAGGACTGGTCATGGCAGTCGTCGTCGGGATTTACGACTAATACCGGGTGGCCGATTTCCGCAAGCTTGCGGTTGTAGGTCGGCGCATAGGCGAACGCGGCGCGATGTCCCCATTCGTAGTCATCGCCGGCACGCAGGTTTTCGGCAAACGAAGCCGCTGCCATTTGCAGTGTCATGCCGGGGCCGCGGTGTTGCAGCACGCGCTCCCACATGATCTTGAATCGAGTTCCTTCCTCGTCGATCGGTAGCGGCGAGTATTCGCCGCCGAGCGCCGCCTGTTCTTCGTCATTGAAGACAGGCGCCGAGATGTTGATGACACTGATGACGTCGTTCGGACGTTGTGACGCGGCTTCGACAGCTACCATCGATCCCGTGTGATACCCGAGCAGGTGAACGGGCCCGCCGCCGATCGTATCGACTACGGTCCAGGCACATTTCGCAAAATCCTCGACCGTGATATGCGGCTCGGCTGGCGGCAGGTCGGATTCGCCATGGCCCGGGTAGTCCGGCGCCAGTGCAATCCGCTTGTCGGCGAGATGAGGCAGCACGTCATGATAGGACTTGCCCGACTTGGGGCTCATATGCAGGCAGACGATTGGCGCTCGCTCGGCGTCTTCCGGAATCGCCAGCCGGCAGTGCAGCTGCCCGAACGGGCCATCAATGAAAGTGCGGCGCACGCGCGGCATACCCATCAGTGCAATTCGTCAAGCAGCTGGTTGAGTTCGATGACGAAGCCGTCAGGGTCCGTCAACACGCTGACCTTTACTCGAATCATGCCGTCGCCGCCATACGACGGATATTTCGTTTCGCGCGGTTCGTAAAGAACGCGGACGCCCGCGACATTGCGGGCCCTGGCAAATGTTGCTTCCAGATCCTGGGCATTGAATAACAACACCGAACTTCCCGTGCTGAATGGTTCGTCGCCCTGGTTGTGCGCCGGTCGTGCCGGTTTCCTGTACTGCAGCAGCCCGATGATGCCGACAAAATCGTCATTGGCGCGCAGGAACACGAGACGCGAGACACGTTCCGCCGAAGCGTCATCAGGTGCATCGCGCGGTGTGCGAATGGCATTGTCGTAGATCACTTCCATGCCGAGTGCGTCGCGATAGAAGGCAAGGGATCGATCGATGTCGCGCACGATCAGCGTCGTGCGGCGCAAATCGATGGCGACACGCTCGTCCTCGGCCACGGGTGCAGCGGAGGCCTGGCACAGGGACAAGAGCAGTGCGGCCGCGGTCAGGATTCGTTTCATGTTGGATTCCGGTGTTGGCATTCGTAGTCGCAAAGGGTATGTTGTTATATCATTATGCCATCTTAGCTGATTTGATCAGCCCCGGGGGAATTCCAATGGCCCAATATGCGCCAACGGTGCCGCGCATCGACAGTGAGGTATTTCTGGTTCTCTGTTATGACGACGAGGGCAGTGCGGAGATTCGCGAACGCGAACTCGATGGCCACCTCGAGTATGTAGAAAAACACACAGATCAATATCTGGTGGCCGGTCCTCTCCGCGAGCCGGGTGCCGAGCCTCTCATCGGCAGCTTTTTTCTCGTGGCGGCCGGGAATGCCGATGAAGCACGCGCAGTCGTCTCGAGCGACCCCTATGTGAAGAGTGGCATGTACCGCGAGATCATCGTGCATGCGGCGGTACCGGCCGGCGGCCGTTTCATGGGTGGAGTCATCTGGGAGTCTGCCGAAGCGCTCCGCGGCAAGGCGTCTTAAAACAACGAAAACGGAGATTGAAGAATGACCTACCTGTTTCTGAAGTGGGTGCACATCATCGCCATGGCCTACTGGCTGGGTGGTGAGTGGGGCGTATTTAACGCATCGCGCCCGATCACAAACAAGAACCTGAGCCTGGAAGAGCGCAAGCGGCACATGGAAACGGCGTACCGTATCGATATCCTGCCGCGCACAGGCATCATCCTGTTGCTGCCGCTCGGGTTGCACATGGGCGCCCTGGCTAATTACCAGCCTCTGCACGGGCCCTGGATAGTCGGCATGTGGATCTTCGTTGCGTTCTGGCTGAGCATTACGTATTCGGCGTATTTCAAGCGTGGCACCGATGCCGGCGTAAAACTCACCAAGATCGACGAGTCGTTCCGCTACATCGTCATACCCTTGTTGATCGGCTTCGCGATTTACTCCCTCGTGAAGAATTACCCGTTCCCGCAAGGATGGTATGCGGCCAAGGTCGGACTGTACGGCGTCGCACTCGTTATCGGTCTGTTGCTGCGATTCATCATGCGGCGGTGGGTAATGTTGTTCCGCCGCATCACGGCCGGCGATGATCCCGAGGCGGAGGCGATGCTCGACAAGGAGCTCGCTTACGGCCGCGGTCTCGCCTACATATACTGGGTCGTCATTGGCAGCGTCGCGCTTTTTGGTGTATTCAAGGGTGCATTGCTGATCTAATTCGGCACGTTCCTCCAGGATAGGTTCCTTATGGCATCGAAATACGCTGAATTCAGGTTCGGCTGGCCGGTCGTTGTTGCTTCTGCCATCGGTATCGGCCTCGGCATGTCGCCGCTGCCGTTCTACACGATTGGCGTATTCGCCGGGCCGCTCGTCGCCGAGTTCGGCTGGGGATACGACCAGGTATTCCTGTCGATGGCGTTTTTCACGTTCGCCGCTTTGTTTGCTGCGCCGCTGGTTGGTTACCTGACCGATCGTTTCGGACCGCGGCGTGTGGCGATGACGTCGATCGTGCTGTTCTCGGTAG
>Ga0224508_10000732_pt1 | contig 31321 bp, 24 predicted proteins | sample SF_Jan12_sed_USG_4_FD_170157 | JGI IMG/M metagenome (GOLD analysis project Ga0224508, IMG submission 170157) | Sediment microbial communities from San Francisco Bay, California, United States - SF_Jan12_sed_USGS_21 | ecosystem: Environmental > Aquatic > Marine > Sediment | place: USA...
GGGTGGGTCGGCGCACGCCTCGGCGAGCCAGGCCGCATCTGACGCCTCGCCCGCGGAGGCGCCTCCGATGAGCACGGTCCGCAAGCCGAAATCGGCCGACGCAACATCGAGTACCCTGGCGTAACGGGCGAGGGTCCAGTCCTTGTCACGCCTGGACGAGCGGGTCGACACGGCGAGCACCGGCCGGCCGGCATGCGCTTCCCGCCAGCGGTTCCTTTCCGAAACCTCGTCCGGGGTGAAGTGGAAGTCCCATTCGGCGATCACGGGAACGCCGAGATACTCGAGGAACTCGAAGTACTGATCCTGGACGTGCCGCGGCGCCCGGGCCGGGATCCGTCGGTTCGTGGCCAGCCAGCTGAGGTCCCTGGCCCGATGCCGATCGTACCCCACGCGGACCGGGGCCCGGAGCATCCGGGTCACGATGCCGGCCTTCAGGTAAGGGTGCAGATTCACCACGAGGTCGAAGCGACGGTCGGCCAGCCCCGTCTGGAAGTCACGATAGGCGCGCCACCCGCGTTTCCGATGGAAGAGAAGGAACTCGTCCACATCCGGGCGTCCCCGCATGAGCTCGTGAGGCACCGGCTGGATCACCCACGTAAGGTGGCAGTCGGGCCAGGCGCGCCTGATCGAAGCGGCGACCGGCACGGCATGCACCGTGTCCCCGATCGCGCTGAGGCGCACCATCGCGACGCGTTTCGGCGGTCGTTCCGCCCACGGCATCGTCGGGCCTGGTGGTGCGTCGTCAGGGATGGGGGGACCTCGGGGGCGGGTTCGCGGTAGATTGTCGAAGCTTCACGAGTGGCTGACAAAAAGGGACAGGGGCCGTACTCTCGATTCGATGAGGATCCTCACTCGTTATCTGTTGCGTCTTCACATCGCGCCGTTCTTGTTCGCGGCGACGGGCTTGACGCTGCTTCTTCTGCTCGATCAGGTCAGCCGCCGTTTCGGCGACCTTATCGGCAAAGACCTCCACTGGTCGGTGATCGTGGAGGTCTTCGTGTATTCGGTTCCGTTCATCCTGGCCCAGACGCTCCCGATGGCGGTACTCATCGCCGTCCTCTATACGTTCAACCGCCTCGCGGGCGACTACGAGATCACCGCCATCCGCGCGAGCGGGGTGCCCCTGGCTCGAATCATGGCGCCGTTGCTCCTCGCCGCGACGCTTCTGGCCGGGGGGATGACCTGGTTCAACAACACTGTTCTGCCCGAGTCGAACCACCACCTCCAGGTGCTTCTGACGAGTATCGGCCGCAAGAAGCCGACATTCTACCTTCGCGAGCGCACGATCAACGAGGTACTCCCCTCGCGGCTATACGTGCAACCCGGCCCGATCGACCGTGAGCGCAGCGCCTTCGAGGATGCGGTCATCTACGACGAGCGAGGGGGAAAGAGCCGGACCATCTACGCGGACAGCGGCCGGATGGCTTTCGGTGCCGAGCAGGAGAACCTCTATCTGACCCTCCTGGACGGCAGCCTCCAGGAGCGGGTGGATGACAGCCCTCATTCGTTCCAGCGCATCCGGTTCTCCAGAATGGTCATGAAAGTAGAGGGCGTCGCGAACGTCCTCGAGCGAGACACCCTGAGTTCCTATCGCAGCGATCGCGAGATGAACATCCAGGACATGTATCAGGTGGTTGTCGAGGGCGAGCGGCGAGTGGAGCGGGCCCGCGCGGAGTCCCAGGCGTTCGCGATGGCGCTGTCGCAGCGCCTGGCGGACTTTCCCGAAGCACTCGAGAGCGGCGGCGCCCGGATCGGGGGCACGGAGCAGGACACGGTCGGCACCGAGGAGCCTCCGGGCGGTGCGCCCCGCCTCGATCCCGCGCGTGGCGGGGTCCGGTCCCCGACGCCTTCCGATGACGCGGGTACACGGGAGCTGGTCGAGCAGGCGCTCCCCTCGCAGGACTCGCTGCTCGTGCTCGCGCGCGCCACGGTGGATCGGTTCACGTCCGCCGCCGCCGCTTCCAATCAGCTCGATATGTACCAGCAGCGGGTCCTCGACGGACTGGCACAGATCAACAAGTACTGGGTGGAGATCCACAAGAAGGGCTCGATTCCAGCAGCGTGTATCGTCTTCGTGCTGATCGGCGCCCCGATCGCGGTGAGATACCCGCGGGCCGGCGTGGCCCTGGTCGTGGGCGTCAGCCTGGTCTTCTTCGGGGCCTACTACGTATCACTCGTCGGCGGCGAGGAGCTCGCCGATCGAAGGATCGTCTCCCCCCTCTGGGCCATGTGGGCGCCCAACGTGCTGTTCGGACTGATTGGACTGGCGGCCCTCATCCAGGCACGTCGGGTGACTCGCTGATGGCCGGACACCCGGACCGCCGATGAGGATTCTCGATCGGTATGTCGGGATGCAGTTCTCGAGGATCTTCGCGGTCTGCGTCCTGGGGGTGCCCTTCCTTTTTATCGTGATCGACCTGACGGACAACCTCCACCTGTTCATCGATGAGGGGGCGACGCGTGGCCAGCTGCTCGTCCACTATCTCTATCAATTCCCCTATCAGTCGTTGCTCGCCTTCCCGATCGCGGCGCTGCTGGCGTCGGTCTTCACGATCTCGGCGATGACCCGGCGTTTCGAGATCACCGCGATCAAGGCGGGCGGCATGTCTTTCTACCGGCTGACGGCTCCCCTCCTCATCGGAGCCGTGCTCCTGAGCGGAGTGGCGCTGCTGCTCACGGAGATCGTTCCGGTGACCAATCGGCGTTCGGTGCAGGCGCTCGAGCGAGAGGAAACGCGCAGCCGCGACATACGCATGTCGTTCATCTTCCGCGCCGACGAGAGCCTCGTGTACAAGGTCCGGCGGCTCGACACGCGCGAGGGGCGGATGGACGACGTGCAGATCGAGCGCGAAGGAACGGGGCCGGAATACCCCACGATGAACGTGTCCGCCAATACCGCCCGTTGGGACTCGGTGTCGAATCGGTGGGTGGCGAACTTCGGGTGGCTCCGGCGTTTCGCGTCGCACGACTCCGAGCGGGCGTACCAGTTCAGCGAGCTACACATGCGGGCGTTCGACGAGACGCCGGCCGAGCTCCGGGCCGAACCGAAGGAGCCTGACGAGATGCAGTACGAGGAGCTCGGTCAGTTCATCGACGCGATCGAAAGATCCGGCGGTACGCCGCGGCAGCTCCGCACGGCCAGGGCGCAACGCCTGGCGTTCCCGTTCGCTTGCCTGGTGATCGTCCTGTTCGGCATGCCGCTCGCGCATTCGAACCGGCGCGGTGGGGCACCGCAATCGATCGGGATCGCCCTGGCCACGACGATCGTCTTCCTGATCTTCGTCCGGATCTCCGAGGCGCTTGGAGCGGGAGGCGCGATGGAGCCTTCGCTCGCCGCCTGGCTGCCGAATCTGGTCTTTCTGGCCGCCGGGGTCGTGCTGTTCGCGAAAGTCCGAACCTGAGCCGCGGGGCGGCTCAGTCCCGGGCGTTCGCCCGCCGGTACCAGTCGACGAACCCTGGAATCCCCACATCGATCGGCGTCTCGGGCGCGTAGCCCAGCAGCCGACGGGCGTGTGAGATGTCGGCGTACGTCTGCTCCACGTCGCCCGGCTGGGGCGGCAGGACCTCGATCCGCGGCTCGACTCCGAGCGCACTCGAAATCAGCCCGATGAGCCTCGAGAGCTCGACAGTCTGGCTCTCGCCCAGATTCACGATGTCGAACGCTCCGGGGTGTCCGGCGGTGTACTCGATCGCCGCCTCGACACCCTGGAGGATGTCCTCGATATGCGTGTAGTCGCGCTTTGTCGTCCCGTCGCCGAACTGTTGGATCGTCTCCCCGGCCGACAGGAGTCGGGTAAACTTGTGGATCGCCAGGTCCGGTCGCTGTCTCGGACCGTACACCGTGAAGAACCTCAGGCACAGGCAGCCGAGCCCGAACAGATGGCTGTACGTGTGGCACAGCAGCTCCCCCGCTCGCTTCGTCGCGGCATAGGGCGAGATCGGGTGGTCCACGGGATCGGATTCCGAGAACGGGATCTTCCGGTTGTTGCCGTAGACGGACGAGGACGACCCGAAGACGAATTCGTCGACGCCTCGGCGTCGTGCCACCTCCAGCAGCTGCTGTGTGCCCGTGACGTTCACGTCCTGATAGAGGATCGGCTGCTCGATCGAAGGCCGGACGCCGGCTCGAGCCGCAAGGTGTACGATCGAGGTCCAGCCGTCGGGCAGGGCGTCGAGCGCCTCCGCGTCGCGGATGTCGCCTTCGACGAGCTCGAACGCCGCGTGGTCCAGCGCGGCCTCGAGGTTGCTCCGCTTGACGGTCGGGTCGTAGAAATCGTCGAAGTTGTCCAGACCGACCACCTCGAGTCCCCGGTCGAGAAGCCGTTCGACGAGGTGGCTGCCGATGAAGCCGGCGGCACCGGTCACGAGGATCCGCTTCACGTGCCGGCCCCTCCGGACAGCAGAGCCAGATCCGATCGCACCATCATCCGGATCAGCTCGTCGAACTTTACCCGTGGCTCCCAACCCAACAGGTCGCGAGCCTTGCTCGCGTCGGCACAGAGGTGCTCCACCTCCGCCGGGCGGATCAACGAGGGATCCAGGTCGACATGCTCCTTCCAGTCGCGACCGATCTCATCGAACGCGATTTCGAGCAGATCCTGCACGGAGTGCATGACACCCGTGCCGACCACGAAGTCCTCGGGCTCGTCCTGCTGAAGCATCAGCCACATCGCCTCGACATAGTCGGCCGCGTAGCCCCAGTCCCGTTGGGCCTCGAGGTTCCCGATCGACAGCCGCTCCGAAAGACCGAGCTTAATCCTCGCGGCGTTCCAGGAGACTTTTCGAGTCACGAACTCGAGGCCGCGCCGGGGGCTCTCGTGGTTGAACAGGATCCCGCTCACCGCATACAGGTCGTAGCTCTCGCGATAGTTCACCGTGATGAAATGGCCGTAGACCTTCGCCACCCCGTATGGGCTCCGTGGGTAGAAGGGAGTCAGCTCGTTCTGCGGCGTCTCCCGCACGCTTCCGAACATCTCGGAAGACGAAGCCTGGTAGAAACGGATCTCGGGATCGACGGCCCGGACCGCCTCCAGCACTCTCGTCACGCCGAGCGCGGTGAACTCGCCCGTTAACAGGGGCTGCTTCCACGACGTCGGAACGAAGGACTGCGCGGCGAGATTGTAGACTTCGTTAGGCCGAACCTCGCGGATCGCATCGATCAGCGAGAGCTGATCCAGAAGATCCGCCTGGTGCAGGGTGATCCGATCGGTGAGGTGCGCGATGCGGTCGAACTTCTCGACGGACGAACGGCGTACGATTCCGTGTACGTCGTACCCCTTTTCGAGCAGGAGCTCGGCCAGATACGATCCGTCCTGGCCGGTGAGTCCGGTTATGAGTGCGATCATGTATTGGTGTGGGTTCGGGTCCGGGTTTGCCACTCAGGCAGTGCAAATATTGCGCCTATGATCGCTGGCCGCATGTAGATACGCTGCTTGCTCGCATCCGCCCGCGAGCCACAAGTTGGGCGAGGCGGTCCGGTTTCGGATCGCTCGCGCGTTTATGCCCCCGGGGAGGCGGTGGTGTGGTGAGTGGAGGAAGCGGTTTGGATACCTCTCGGCAGCTGCTCGGTCCCGAGCGGATGCTCATGATGGCGATCGAGCTCGATCATGCACCGGATTCGGTCTGGGGTGCGATCGACGAGCTCGCCGAACACAGGATCGAGAACCTGCTCGAGATCCTGCGCCTGGCGCCGCCTCAGTCGTGGGTGGCGGCGGATGCGTGGCACCGTGCCATCACGGCGGACCGGCTTCGTGCCCTCGTCGACTCCCAGTCCCCGAATCTCGAAACGCTCGAGCGGGTGCTCGAACGGATCGAGGCTGTCGACGCCGGCGTGCTGCTCGATCTGCTGACCGAGTCCGAGTCGCTCGCGACGAGGAAGCGACTATTTACCCGGCTCGTCGAGCTCGCACCGGAAATCGCTCCCGACATCGTACGACGTCTGAGTGACGACAGGTGGTTTGCCCGCCGCAACATGCTCGCGCTGATGGGCGAACTGGCCGAGTGGCCGGCGAAGTGGACGCCGGGCTCGCACGCCGCCGACCCGAACCCGGTCGTTCGCCGCGAGGCCTACAAACTGATGCTCAAAGCGCCCGACTATAGGGACAAGGCGGTGTGCGGACTCCTCGCGGACTCCGACCGAAAGGCCCGCAGTCTGGGTCTCGCGGCCGCGGTGGAGGCTTGCCCGCCCGAGGCGGTGGACAAGCTTGCGGCGATCGTGAACGACGGCTCGGTGTCTCCCGAGCTCCGCCTCATGGGTGTGCGCGCACTCGGACGGACGGGGGACAAGCGGGCGGTGGGGCCCCTCACGGAGCTGGTCCGACGCGGCCCGGGCCTGGGAAAACACAAGTTGGCCGAGAAGTCTCCCGTCCTCATCGCGGCGCTGCAGGCGCTCTCGACGATCCCGGACGGCACTGTCGACAGCCGCAAGCTCGTCGCCCGCGCCGCGAAATCGTCGGACCCCGACGTTCGAGCAGCGGTTGGTGGCTCGGGGCCCGTCGCATGAGGGAGGCCGCACGCTTCTTGGAAACGCTCTCCGACATCCTGGATGTCGTCACGCGCGAGGGGATGGAGTCCGGGGAGTTGGCCCTCCTCCTCGAGGCCGCCCGAAAAGACGTGGAGACGGTGCGTCTCGCGGATCCGTCCGCAAAATTCGAGATCGGCGAAGGCGACGTGTTCTGGAGGGGCCGACCGCTCGCCGGGACCGTCGAGTGGTCGTGGCGCCAGGCACTGCTTGATGCCGGGGTCGAGCGGCTCGCTCCGCCCGACGAGGAGGCGGCGTTTCGATCCTGGGTCGGCAGGATCTCCGGGAAGCTGACGCCCGATGAACGGGCGGCCGACGTGGATCCACCGCCAGAGTCCACCGCGGACGCGGCACCGGCGATAGAGCAGGACTCACCTCCCGCTCCCGCCGGCGACCCGCCCACGGTGGTCGAGATCGCACCCGCAGCGGACGAAGAGGTGAGGATCGAGGCGCCGGAGCGGGCAGCCGTCGCGCCGCAGCCTCCATCCGACGCGCTCCCGCTCGATGAGGAGGCGGAGCGGGTGTGGTGGCTCTACGGAGAAGCCGCCAATCGGGGGCAGGTGCCCAGGCGGGAGAGCGAAGACCTGATCGAGCTGCTCGTTCGGGTGCTGTCGCGCGGCCCGGCCAGGGCGGTCGGTCGCGCGCTGGACGATTCGGGCGAGTTGACGACACCGCACCTGGTGAACGTCATGCTGCTCGCGATGGGCGTCGGCAAACACCTCGCGTTTGACGATGCCGAGGTCCGCGCTCTCGGATTGGGCGCCCTCTATCACGATGTGGGCCGTGTGCGTCTGGACGCCCGTCGCGCGGATGGCGGAGCCGACTCGAACGGCGGGCACGTTCGGGAGCACCCGGCAGCCGGGGCCCGTGTCCTCATGGACTCGGGAAGCTGGTTCGCCGTCGCCGCGGTCGTCGCCTACGAGCACCACCTCACCTGGCGCGGCACCGGCGGCTACCCGACGATCCATTTCAACCGGCCACCGCACCAGTTCAGCCGGATCGTCACCGTGTGCGATATCTACGACGCGCTCCGAACAGAGCGTCCGTACCGTGAGGCTCTGACGGCGGACGCTGCCTCCGAGTACCTCCGGATGCTCGCGGGCAAGACGCTGGATCCGGAGATCGTGACGGGCGTCGTCGGGTATGCCGGCGGCGGCTTCACGCGCATCGAGCATCCCAGGTCGCGACCCGAAGCCGGGTTGGCCGAGCTCCGCTGGCTGCCGGATTCCGGGTTCGATCCGGATCAAGAACCCCGCCCCATCTCGATTTGAGAAGAGTGGCGCGCGCGACCCCCGTGCCCGAGTGGGTGCCTGCTGATCTCCCGACGTCTCCCGGCGTGTACGCGTTCCGGGATGCGTCCGGGCACCCGCTGTACGTCGGGAAGAGCGTCAACCTGCGTCGCCGCGTGCGCGGCTACTTCTATGGAGGCGGACCGGACAACGCCCGCCTCGCGGAGATGCTTCGGATCGCGTGTGTGGTCACGACCACGCCGACAGGCAGCGATCTCGAGGCCCGACTGGAGGAGGCGGACCGGATCATCCAGCAACGTCCTCCCTACAACAAGGCGCTCAAGCGACGGGGGGCCGGGTACTATCTCGAGCTCAGGTGGAGCGAGCCCTTCCCCCGGCTCCGTGTAGTCCGACGTCCCCGACGCACGGGGGCCCGCTACGTCGGCCCCTTCTGGGGGCGGCGAACGCCCGAGCGGGTGAAGCGCCTGGTCGAGAAGATCGTGAAGCTCCGCAGCTGTTTCGAGCCCGTTCGACCCGACTCGGCCCTGACGCCATGCATCCAGCACGATCTCGGTCTTTGCACCGCGCCGTGCGCACGACGCGTGGGGCTCGACCGCTATCGAACCCAGGCCGAAGCTGCGGCCCGGTTGCTGACCGATGCCACCTTCTCATGGGACCTGCAGGACCGGGTCACGCAGCGGAGAGACGCCGCGTCCGCGAAGCTGGACTTCGAAGGTGCCGCCGTTCAGCAGGCGCGTCTCGACTGGCTCGAGGAGCTGGAGCAGTACCGCTTCGTCCTCGAGGACGAAGGAGGGGATCGCTCCTGGCTGATCGCGCTGCCCGGTGCCGTCGACGGCACCCGCGTGCTCCAACCCGTAGCTCGAGGGCAGGTACTTGGCCGGAGGGTCATCAGCTGGGACTCCGGGTGGCCGGACGCGGTCGAAGACGCCTGCTACGCGATCCGGGTGGCCGAGCTCAGGGTGCCGACGGTTCTCTCACCCGTTCAGTCGGTGCCGAGCCTGATGGTGAAACGCTGGCTCGAGGAAGGGTCACCGGACGGAGTTTCGATCGACCTCACGCGGTTCGACACGGAAGAGACGATCAGACACCTCGACCGCTCGTTCAACTGACGGCCGGATCGGGGTCGATCGTCCCACCGCCGGGCGGCTCGACGCCCGCGGTGGCCCGGTCGAGCTCCCGCTTCGCGACTCGCGTCACCAGACCGACGACGACGATCGTAGCCACGAGCCCCGCGAGGAGCAGAACCGTCTCGCCCACCGAGGCGGCGCCGCCCGCCGCCTGCGCGACGCCGGCCCCCGCTACACCGAAATACACGTAGAGCAGCGTCCCCGGGAGCATCCCGACCAACGACGCGAAGGCGTACCCGCCGAACGAGACCCCCGTCAGGCCATAGAAGTAGTTCTGGACGTTGAAGGGGAACACGGGCGACAGTCTGGTGAGCGCGACGACACGCCAGCCCTGTTCCTCGACGGCTCGATCGACCGCGCTCAGCTTCTCGCGCCCCGAGAGCCAGCGCTCCACTCGGGAGCGGAGAAAATACCGGGCGATCAGGAACGCGAGCGCCGCGCCCACGTTCGCTCCGAGGAAGACGACGACGAAGCCGAGACCGAAGCCAAACGAGAAGCCGGCCCCCAGCGTCAGGGCAGACCCGGGCACGAGCAAGACCACGAACAGCGCGTATCCGATCCCGTACACGACGGGAGCGAGTGGCCCGAATCCGGCGACCCAGTCCTGAAAGCGCGCGAGGAAGCCGGCTAACCCTCCGGCCTGCGGGACGTCGCCAGCGGTGCGAACCGCCGCCGCGCCGGCCCCGTCCACCGGGGGGGGAGTGATCGCGTTGAGCTCCCAGTCGTAGTCGTTGAAGGCGAGCGTGATGTCGGGATCGGCCTCGACCGCGACCCGGACCTCGTCGGTCGAGTACTCCGCGATGAATGCGGCGATCGACTCGGCCCTCGGTTCCCAGCCCTCCGCCGTGAAGTCCGCGCCGTACCAGTCGAAGTAGCGGGATACCGCGAGCCCCCCGTCCACGACACGCACGTTCGCCTCGTCGGTCAGGAAAGCACGACTACGCTCCTCGAGCTGCGCTTCCAGATCGGCTCCCGTGTAGGCCCAGCGCGGGAGCGGAGCGCACGAGTGTGACGCACAGTTCACCGCGAAGTGGATCCGCGGGTCCCTGAAGAACGGCCTGAGCAGGTTGTGCTCGAGGTTGTCGAGGGTGAGAAGATGCCCGCCGACCTCCCACGCGACGTCGGTCCAGACGCCGTCGATCTCACGGATCGAGCTCACGGTCGGGTTCTCGAGGATCGACAGCACCGTGAGCGCGTTATAGGCGTTGATGAGGAGCGCTTTCGACTCATCGGCCGCGAGCCCCGCCAGGTCGACGGAACCGACGGCAGCCAGGTACTCACTCAGCTCCTCGATCCGCGAGGCCATGTATGCGTAATCGACGAAGCCGTCCCGCGCCCCGTTCTCGAGGAGGTCGTGCCATATGGAGTGGTCGAACGTCCCCGCCCCGGAGGCGAGCGAGCGTTCGACTTCCGCCGCGACCGCACCAGTCGCGCGTTCGCTAGCCGGAGCGCCGCACCCGACGAGCGCCGTCAACAAGATGGCGAAACCGCGCCTCCCTCGACTCGAACCCGGGTCTCGCATCGCGTTCTGACGCCTCCTGCGGCTGTGGCTCATCCGGGCGGCGGGTCTCCCGTCACCCATTTGATCGTCCGTCCCGGCTCGATCGGCTCGTCGAGATCGACGCCGTTCAGAATCGCCAGCTCCTCCGGCGTTACCGGCGTCTCACGACCCTCCACCATTCGTCTGAGAGTCGTGCTCCGTTGCACCGTGACGAGCTCGATCTCGAGGGGCTGCACGTCCAGAGCCGCCCGCTCCGTCAATCGATCGAACGAAGCAATCGTCTGGGCAAAGCCGCTTCGGTACGTGGTGCGCTTGCCTTCGACCGTATACCCCAGAATCCGGTACGTGCGTCCATCGAAATCGAGGAACGCGGCCATCCCCTCCAGGGTTCCGTCGTCGGTCCGAACCTCGAAATCGCCCGTCGTCGCGGGCGCTCCATTGATCGACGTCGCCCGAACATCGCGCTCCCGCACTCCGTCCTGAGCGAAGAACTCGCTCGCCGCGGCGGCGTGCCCGCCCGAGGAAAGGGTAAGCTCCAGGATCGCGTCCTCATCGGGGCCTCTGGCGAGGACAGCCTGCGTCAGGTTGGCGACCGGCCACTCGGCCGGGAATCGAAGCGTGAACGCCAGATCCGGGTGCAGGAACGTCTGCCCGCGGAAGAACCCGTGCCGCGGGTTCACACCGAATACGGCGCCGTCGATCTTCTCGAGGAACTCGTCGCGCGAGATTCGCGTGCGGGCGAGCGTCGCGTTTGGAATCGTGTCCACCTGGGCCCGGATCCGATCGACGCGGTCCACCGAACTGGGGTGCGTCGAGAGCCACGAGGGCACGCCCGACCCGCCGCGCGTGGAAGTCTGACGACCCAGCATGACGTGTACGTTCACAGCCTCGCGGGGATCGTAGCTATCCCTGAGCGAATACCGGACGCCGAGCATGTCCGCCTCGTGCTCGTCGTTGCGACCGTAGGACAGGAAGAGCACGGCCATCCCGGTCTGTGCCACGCCCCCGAATCTCCGCACGTCCTCGCTCAGGATCGACCCGACCCCGAGCGCGAGCGTGCCGAGCTGCGCACGGCTGATCTGCTCGACCGAATGGCGGGCGGTCACGTGCCCGATCTCGTGGCCGATCACCGAAGCGAGCTCGGCCTCGGAGTTGAAGTGCGTCAGGATACCCCGCGTGACGTAGATGTACCCGCCCGGAAGCGCGAACGCGTTCACGACCGGATCGTCGACCACCTTGAAGCTCCAGGGCAGACCGGGGCGCTCGGACGTCGCTGCGAGGCGCTGTCCGATGTCGTTCACGTACGACTGGAGCGCAGGGTCGTCATACAGGGCCATCGTCGACTCGACCTGCTGCGAATACGCCTGACCCATCTCGATTTCCTGTCCCTCGCTCACGAGGGACAGCATGCGGCGCCCGGTCGCCGGGTTGGTAGCGCACGCGGCAAGCGTGCAGATCAGAACAAATGTTCCCAACCGGCCGAACCGAACCGTCACCCTTCGTACTTCTCGCGACACCCCTCACCTCCTCCAGTCGTGACCCGCCAACCGAATGCGAAACTGCCAGTTCCGCCCGCCGGTCGCACGTCCTGGCGATCCCGCGCCACTTGCCGGGCATACGCGCGTCCACCGGCGCCCCGACACCGTGCCTACCGTGAACCCGCATCATCGGCGAGTTTCAGGCCATGCAGACGATGCTCGCGCAGGCCGCCGCCGAATACGTGGGAGTCACGCTGAGGACCGCCATGCGGTCGGTCGGGACCGGTATGCAGTCCACCGCCAACTACATGCGTGACAACCCCGTCGTCATGGCCGTGGCGATTCTCGGACTCCTCATCCTCGTGCGTCTTATGACACGCAAGCGACGCTAGGGGTCACCCGCCGACGATCACGACCCCGGTCATGAACGGGTGCGGGATGCAGTAGAACGAGTACGCGCCGGATTCGTCGAAGCGCTGTTCGAACACCTCGCCCGGGCCGATGAGCGCCGACCCCCACGATCCGTCGTCAGCCGTCACGGTGTGACCGATCGGGTCCCGGTTGATCCAGCGGACGACGGTGCCCGGCGGGACCCGTATCTCCGACTCCCGATAGGCGACCTGAGCGATATCGACCTCCACGACGCGGACGCCCGCGGGCGCCGCGGCGATCTCCTCCACCGGATCGCCCGGGCTGAAGATTCGGCCCCAGCGTGCGAACCCGCTGAACGGGACCGTCACCTCGAACCCCCAGTAGACCGGGGCCGAGAATCCGTCCGGCAAGAACGTGCCGGCTCCCGCGGACGACCCGGAGAGCGTCCCGCTCGCGACATTCGTCGCCATGATCGAGAAGGTGTGCGGCGTGAAGGGGATGCCGACATGCAGACCGGCGCTCCAGGCCGCGTCCGCGTCGGGCCCCGCTACGATGCCCGCCACGTCCCCCGCGAGCGTGATGTACCGGTTGATCCGCACACCCGCGCCCCCGGCCAGGGCGAGCGCCCCGTCCGACTCGCCCTCCTCGACTTCGAACACGCTCGTGAAGGCACGGGCCGCGCCGGAGAACAGCATCGGGCCAGCCCTCGACTCGACCGCCACCTCGCCATCGAGGCTCTTCTTTGCGCTGTTCCATGCGCCCGTGAGCGCCATGGAGAGCGCCCCGTCCGTGACGCCACGGAGCGGCGCGACCTTGAGATACGGCTGCCACTCGTTCGCCTTCGCCGCCCCCGGCGAGTTGCTGGAGTAGCGCACACCGGCCATCCCGCCCGAGAACAGACCGAGGGCCAGATCGAACGTCGGGTAGTTGACGATCTCGGCGTCATCGAAGATGTCCCCGATGTCGGCATCCTCGCCGACCGTCTGGAACCGGTGCGCGAACTGGAAGTGCAGGTTGCCGGGCGAGGTCACCCACGCGCCGGCCAGATTCGGCGTCCGCTCGGTGAGCGGCTGCGCATCGGCCGCCGTCGGCAGGACCGCCGACCCGAGCCCCGCGAACGCGATGCCAGCCAGCAGCAGGATGAAGCTGCGCGGCCGGCTACCGCCTGAGACCACCGTCACGGCGAGGACTCGGCCTCGGACGCCGGCACCTGGCGGCTCCCGGGAAGCTCACGCAGATGCAGGTCGAGGAACTCGCGGATCTTCCTGTACCCGTCGAGCTGGTTCTCCTTTTTGCGGAATCCGTGTCCTTCGTCCGGGAAGAGCACGTACTCGACCGGCACGCCGTTCGCGCGCACGGCCTCGACGATCTCGTCCGACTCGACCTGGAGCACGCGCGGGTCGTTCGCGCCCTGGAGCACCATCAGCGGTCGGACGATCTGATCGGCGTGGAAAATCGGCGACTTGGCCCGGAAGAACTCGTCGTCGTCGAAGTCGCCCATCTCGCGCTCGAGCGCATCCTTCTGGGCACCCCACCAGGGCGGGATGTTGTTGACTGTGCGGTGCCAGTTGGAGATGCCGAAGATGTCCACGCCGACGGCGAACTCCTCCGGCCGGAACGTGAGGGCGGCCAGCGTCATGTACCCGCCGTAGCTCCCTCCGATGATCCCGATGCGCTCCGCGTCGACCCAGCCGGTGTCGATCAGCATCTGCTTGCTGGCCACCACGTCGTCGAGATCGGCGTCCCCGTGCTTCCGGTCATCCAGCCCGAAGAACGTCTTCCCGTATCCGGAGCTCCCGCGGTTGTTGATCGCGTAGACCGCGTATCCGTGGTTCACCAGGTACTGGATCAGCCCGTTGTAGCCGATCCGAGACTGACCACCCGGTCCGCCGTGGACCCACACCATCGCCGGGACGGGCGTAGACGGGGACGCCTGGTGCGGCTTGTACAGGATCCCCGGCACGTCCAAACCGTCGTACGACGCAAACCGCGCCACCTCTCCGTCGACCAGGTTCCTGTCGTCGATCGCGCGGTTCAATGAGCTGGTCAGTTGCAGGGGCGCCGGGCCGCCGAGCTCGTAGACGTAGAGGTTGCCAGGGGTTCGCGAGGACGCGGCGTACATCGCGAGCATCGTCTCGTCGTCCGACACGCGCACCGAGTTGACGTTCAGTCCACCCATGTCAGGCAACTCGATCTCCGTCATGTCGGGCATCTCGAACATGCGGATCGCGTTGCGCCCATCCTCGTTGACCCCGACGACCATGTACCGGTCGTTCTTCGAGAACGACGCGAACATCACGTCCCAGTCGGTCTCGAGCAGCGTCTCCGTCTCCCCGCCCTCGAGATCCATGAGCGCCAGCCGTGAGAACTCGCTCCCCTCGTTCGTCGTGACGTAGAGCCCCGAGTTGTCCGGCGTGAACGACAGCGCACCGAAGGACGCGTCGCCTTCGTGCGGCGTGAGGTGCCGCTGTGCGCCGGTCTCACGGTCGTATAGATAGAGGTCGCCGTCCGACGTCGTGTTGGTCTTGGAGAGGATCAGCCATCGGTGATCGTCGGAGATCTCGGACAGGTTGTAGCCCTCGTCATTCTGATAGAAGAGCGCGCGCTCGTACCCGTCCACTTCGACCTCGTAGACGTCGAAGAACTGTGGGTTGCGCTCGTTCGAAGCGACGAAGAAGGACTCCTCGTCTTCGGCCCAGCCGGCGAAGTTCGCGATCAGGTTCTCGCCCGGCGTGAGGTCGGTGACCGACCCGTCCAGCTCGCGGACGTACACGTGCGACAGCTCGTTTCCGCCCTGATCCGAGCCGTAGATGAACCGCTCGTCGTCCGGGAAGTAGCTCGAAGCCATGACGGCGTCCGTCTCGGATTCCGTGAGTGGCTCGGGCGGAGACCCATCTACGGGCACCGAGTACGCGTTGAAGATCCCGCTCTCGTCGCTGCTGACGAGGATCTTCGAGCCGTCCGGTGAGAAGCTGCTCCCGAAGACGCTCGTCGTACCGAGGAACTGCTCGATCGTGTACTGCGTGAAGTCGGACGGGACCGCATACGCCTCGCCGTCCGCCATCGAGTCCGACCCCGTCGAGCACGCGACGGTCGTCGCGAGAAGTGCCAGAACTGGGAGCAGGGATCGTGAATGACGCATGTCGCTTCTCCTCTCGGCCGCCGGAGCGGCGGTATGCCTACCTCTCGATCAGACGTCCGTGCCGGCGGAGAATCCGCTGGACCTCGGCCTCGGGCAGCTCGTCGATCCTGTGATCGTCCCGACCGATCATCGTCTTGGCAGCCACCATCGCGTTCGTGATCGCTTCCTCGGTGGCCAGGCCGGCAGCCTGGAGCAGCGGCGAGATCGCATCGTTCGACACCATCTCGACGTTGGTATTCGCCTCCCGGTTCCACGCGCCTTCGTTCGCGGTGGAGAACGCGACAAAGATATCTCCCGAGCTGTTGCTGCCGTATCCGCCCATACGGCCGATCCCGACCGGGACGCGCCTTGCCATCCGCTTGAGCTGGTGCGGCAGCAGCGGGGCGTCGGTCGCGAGCACGACGATGATCGAGCCGACGTCTTCAGGGGGGGCCGGGCTCGCGGCGAGGGCCTCCGCTCCCGCGCGGTCGGCCCCGTCCTCATCGCCACCGGACGCGCCATCCCAGTCGGCTAGCTCGGCGCCCACCGGGACGCCGGCGATCAACAGATCGGGACGACGGCCGTAATTGCACTGGACGAGCACCCCGACCGTGTAGTCGCCAACCACGCGCGAGGAGGTTCCGATCCCGCCCTTGAACCCGTTGCAAACCATCCCGGTCCCGCCGCCGACGGCGCCTTCTTCGACACGGCCGCCGGAGGCGGCGTCGAGGGCGGCGAAGGTGTGCTCCTTCGTGACGTGGAACCCGTTGATGTCGTTCAGCCAGCCGTCCCACGTCTCGCCCACCACCGGCAGACTCCACCAGATGCCGGGGGAGATCGGGTGGTTCGCGCGGTGGTCGCGCGACCATTCGATCACCGCGTCGTGGACGATGCCCACGCTGTGCGTGTTCGTGATCATCACCGGCCCCTCGAGAAATCCCGATTCCTCGATCCACGTCGTGCCCGTCATCTCGCCGTTTCCGTTCAGCGAGTACCAGCCTCCGAACACCGGCTCATAACTCCCGGTGCGAGGGAGAATGGCCGTCACGCCGGTCCGCACCGGGCCTTCGCCGACGACGAGCGCTCCGTCGCCCTCGATGATCGTGGTGTGACCGACCTGCACGCCCGCCACGTCCGTGATCGCGTTCAGCGGTCCCGGATCCCCCTGGAACGGTATGCCCAGATCGCGGGCCCTCGACTGGCCGGCAACCGAGGAGACCGCGCATGGGAGCATGGCCACGGCGACCGTTAGCGTGCGTAAATCCATTGATCGTAGGGCCTTACGGATCATCGGAACCTCTGCGTGGGGAGACGGATCTCGAACAACCGGATCGGGGGGCCAACGCACCTTCGCGGGGGGGCCTCGACCCGGCAAGAGCGCGCCGGCCGAGCCGCCGACGTGCTCTCTCGCGTTATCTGAGCGTAGGATGGGACGTTGAGGGGCCCGGACGCCGCGGCGAGCGGGGTCAGGCAGGCTGCGAGATTCTGGACAGCCCGTCCATCGTCTGGCTAACTTCGGCGTCGACAGCCAATGCCAGGGGCCGTCGTCTGGAGGACAAAGCGCATGAAGACCCTGAGTCTCGTCTTCGGAATCACCGCGACCGCGGTCGTGGCGTCGGCGTGCAGCCCGCACATCGTGTACGACACGAGCATGCAGCCGGTTCGCGACCCCCTTGTCACCGCGAACGTCGAGAACGGATGGATGGTCGTCGACTCGACCGACGCCGGCATCCGCGCGGTACTCGAGCTCGAAATGGAGGCCCCGGCGGCCACGGCCGAGTTCGTGACGCTGCATGTCCCGCGTCTCCATTGCACGATCTCCGGCGAGCACCTGCCCGCCAAGGTCATGCGAGAGGCTCCGCGCTGTCCGACAGCTCCCGCACAGGCGCTTCGGTGTCCCACCGATTTCACGCCCGAGGAGTGCGATCGGTATCGCGAGGAAGAGACGCCGTACTGCACGTATACGGTCCGCGCGGAGTTCTTCTTCGCCCAGATGCCGCATCTCGACGAGAACACCCATTACTTCACGTTCGCGCAGTCCGACACCCCCGTTCAGTGGGTGAAGGCGAAGAGCGACCGCTGACGGTTCTCGATGCGGCGTAGCCGCCAGGATCAATACGACGTCATCGTCGTGGGCTCCGGTGCTGGCGGCGGCATGGCGGCCTACGTCCTCGCCTGCCACGGGGTGAGGGTGCTGATGCTCGAGGCCGGTCGGCACTACGACCCGGTCACCGAGACCCCGATGTTCAACCTGCCGAAGGACGCTCCCCTGCGGGCGGCGGGCACCGTCCACAAGCCGTTCGGGTTCTACGACGCGACCGTCGACGGCGGCTGGCAGGTGCCGGGTGAGCCGTACACGAACGCCGACGGCGTCAACTTCATGTGGTGGCGCTCCCGCATGCTTGGCGGGCGCACGAACCACTGGGGACGCATCTCGCTCCGCATGGGCGAGTACGACTTCAAGCCCTACAGCCGCGACGGGCTCGGCTTCGACTGGCCGATGACCTACGACGATCTCGCCCCCTGGTATGACAAGACCGAAGCGCTCGTCGGCGTCTACGGGTCGAACGAGGGGCTCGAGAACACGCCGAACTCCTCGGACGGAGTTCTCCAGCCGCCTCCGGCGCCGCGCGCGTACGAGCTCCTGACGAAGAAGACATGCGATCCGCTGGGCATCCCGGTGATCCCGGCCCACCTCGCGATCCTCACGCAGCAGCAGGACGCCGACAGGCTGTCGCGGTTCCTCTGGCCGAACAACGACCTCGCGCAGCGTGTGACCCGCGAGTCGATGCGGTCCCGCGCTGCCTGCTTCTGGGCGACTCCGTGCGGTCGTGGGTGCTCGATCAAGGCGAACTTCCAGTCGCCGACCGTGTGTTTCCCGCCCGCGCTCGCCACCGGCAACCTGACGGTCGTGACGGACGCGATGGTCCGCGAGGTGACGGTCGACGCTCAGGGGCGGGCGAACGGTGTCCATTACATCGATCGAACGACCCGGCTCGATGAACGGGCAGAGGCCCCGGTCGTCATCCTCGCCGCGAGCGCCTGTGAGTCCGCGCGGATCCTCCTGAACTCGAAGAGCTCGGCCTTCCCCAACGGGCTGGCCAACGGGAGCGGACTCGTCGGCAAGTATCTCATGGACACGGTCGGGGCCGGCGTATCCGCCCAAATCCCCGCGCTCGAGGACCTGCCGCGGCACGCCGAGGAAGGTGCCTCTGCGATGCACATGTACATGCCGTGGTGGCTGTACCAGGAGCAAGCGGCCGGTCAGCTCGACTTCGCGCGCGGCTACCACGTCGAGTTCGGCGGCGGCCAGCGGATGCCGGGGTACGGGGCCTTCAATGGCCTCGAGCCACTCACCGAGGGCGCGTACGGCGCCCGGTTCAAGGAAGAGTGCCGGCGGTACTACGGCTCGTTCATGTACTTCGACGGCCGCGGCGAGATGATCCCGAACGAGGACAGCTACTGCGAGATCGACCCCGACACCGTCGATCAGTGGGGGATCCCCGTGCTGAGATTCCACTGGAAGTGGTCGGAGCACGAGCTGAACCAGGCGCGTCACATGCAGCGGACGTTCGCGGGGATCGTCGAGGAGATGGGCGGGAACGTGCTCTCGACGGTCCAGACGGACGGCGCGCGCGCGATCGCGGCCCCGGGGCAGATCATCCACGAGGTCGGGACAGTCCAGATGGGAGACGACCCGTCCAACTCGGTGCTCAACCAGTACTGCCAGTCGTGGGAGGTGCCGAACCTGTTCGTGATGGACGGCGGCCCGTTCGTCTCGAACGCCGACAAGAACCCGACGCTCTCGATCATGGCGATCGCGTGGCGGTCGTCGGAGTACCTGGTCGACCAGCTGCGTCAGGGGAGTCTCTGATGACGACGGATGACACGAGGTCCGGCGGAAACGTCCCGGAGGACGACGCGACCGTGATTCCGGCCGATGGGCGGTCGGACGACACCGCCGCATTCGGACAGAGCGACGCGGCTCCCGGACCCGGCGTGACGCGTCGGCGAGCACTCCAGGTGCTCGCTGCGAGCGCGGCTGCCGCGGCGGCGCTTCCGGCGGCGGCATGCGCTCCCGGCGAAGAGAGTGTCGGCGGGCGTCCCGAAGGAGCGAGCGTCACATCCGGATCGGAAGATGCTCCCCGAGCGGGCGCCAACCCGCTCGCCCGCAACACGCCCACCGACCCGGACCTCCTGGCGCCTATCATCGACTGGGAACTCGTACTTACCGAGGAGGAGCTCGAGAAGCTCGCCGTGCTATGCGACGTCATCGTCCCGGCGGACGAGCACTCCCCTTCGGCGTCCGCGGTCGGCGCGCACGAGTTCATCAACGAGTGGGTAAGCGCCCCATACGAGGGGAACGAGCGGGACCTGACCCGGGTCCGGGGCGGGCTCGTTTGGTTAGACCGCGAATCGCGATCGCGGTTCGACTCGCCGTTCGCCGATCTGACCGACGCTCAGAAGACGCAGATCTGCGATGACATCTGTTACGAGCCGAACGCGTCCGAGGAGCTCAAGTCGGCCGCGCGGTTCTTCGACAGGGTCCGCGACCTGACGTCCACGGCGTTCTGGACGACGGAGGAGGGGATGGCGGACCTGGGCTTCGTGGGGAACGTGCCCATGGGAGCCTTCGAGGGACCGCCGCGGGAAGTCCTGGAGCGACTGGGACTCGTCTGACCAGACGTACCTGACTTCCGCCGGCATGGGCTAGCTGACACGGGCCAGCCCATGCAACGCCCCACGTAGGCACCGAGGACCTGCCACACCGCACGGCGGTGTGTTTCCTGGAAGAAGTCGCTCAGTCCGGGCATGGGCGTGAAGCCAGGGTCCGTCTCGGTCGCGTGCGAGAAATCCCGGGCATACTCTGTCCCCACAGGTTTGACGCCAGAAGAGGACTCGATTCATGCCACCGTCGGCTCCGAATACGCCGTTTTCGCGCAGAGGATTCGTCCAGGCCGCCGCAGTCGCGGGCGCGGGTATCGCGATCGTCCCCCGGCATGTGCTCGGAGGGCCGCGTCACCGGGCCCCGAGTGACACGCTGAACGTCGCCCACATCGGGGTCGGTGGTATGGGCGGCGGCGACGTCCGGGGGATCGCGAATCAGGGCGAGAACATCTACGCGCTGTGTGACGTCGACGAGAATCAGGCGGCTGGCTCGTGGTCCGCGTTCCCGCAGGCGAAGCAGTACCGGGATTTCCGCGAAATGCTCGAGCGCGAGGCGGACAACATCGATGCGGTCGTGATCTCGACACCCGATCATACGCACACCGTTGCGGGCATGATGGCGCTCTCGCTCGGGAAGCCGACGCGGATCCAGAAGCCGTTGGCGACGACGATCTGGGAGGTACGTGAGCTGATGACCGCGGCGACCGCTGCCGGCGTGGCGACCCAGATGGGCAATCAGGGCCACGCGCAGGACGGGACGCGAGAGATCCGGGAGTGGTACGAGGCGGGCGCGATCGGCACGATCCAGCGGGTCGAGTACTGGACCAACCGGCCGATCTGGCCGCAGGCGATCCGGCGGCCGACCGAGGCACACCACGTGCCGCCCTGGATGGAGTGGGACCTGTGGCTCGGTCCGGCCGCCGACCGGCCTTACCACCCGGCGTACGCCCCGTTCAACTGGCGCGGCTGGTGGGACTTCGGCACGGGCGCCCTCGGCGACATCGCCTGCCACGCGATGGACGCGGCATTCTGGGCCCTCGACCTGGGGACGCCCGAGCGGGTCTCTGCCGAGTCGACGACGCTCTTCGCCGAGACCGCTCCGGCAGCCTCCCGCATCGAATACGACTTTCCTGCCGGCGGCTCGCGTCCGGCGGTCAAGGTCGTCTGGCGTGACGGAAACTTCTCACCGCCCCGCCCGCCCGAGGTGGCGTCGGACGCGCGCTGGCCGCTCGAGGGCAGCGGTCAGCTGTGGATCGGGACCGAAGGAACGCTCTTCGCCGGCATCTACGGCGAGAACCCGCGGCTCCTCGACGCCGATCGCGACGCGGAAATCCGCGCGAACCCACCGGCCGAGAAGTACCCACGGACCGGCGGCGTCTATGCCGAGTTCGCCGAGGCCGCCAAGGGGGGCACACCAGCCGGGTCGAACTTCCCGGAGCACGCCGGACCGCTGACGGAGATGGTACTGCTGGGCAATCTGGCGGTTCGGTCAGGCAGGGAGCTCGAGCTCGACCCGACGACCGGTCAGATCACGAACGGCGTATCGATCCCGGAGCATTTTGTCCGGGCGGACTATCGCAGCGGGTGGGCCTGGTAACCGTCGCGCCGCAGTCAACCTGACGGCGGAGCCCCCGGGGCCTCCAAAGGGCTTCTCGGGGTTCCGGCACGAGGCTTCGGATCGACCACAGGCCTGTTGGGTCGGGAGCGTGGCCGAGTTCCTCGTCATCCCTCCCTGTGTCTTGCGGATGCTGATGATTCACCGGGCCAACGCCAGCCATGGCTGAACGATGACGAGGATGGCTGCGTGTGCGAGGATGGGCGCTTTGAGACTGTGACCACCGCGAATCATGGCCCACCCGAGACCGACACCCAGCCCGAGCGTCCCCAGAAGCGGAGGCAGAGCGTCACCCCACGATTGGCCTACGTATCCGATGTGGATGACGCTGAAGGCCAGGGACGAGACGAGCACCTGCGCGAAAAGCCCGTGCCCGCCGCGCGAGAGGCGGAAGATCAGGTAGCCGCGGAAGAAGACCTCTTGGGTCACCCCGTCGAGCAACGGCGCGATGGACCCCGAGAGATTGATCGCACTCGGCTCGATGGCGCGCCATCCCGTGTCGAGGATGAAGCTGTACATGACCACGGTCTCCACCCCGATGATGGTGAGGGCGATGAACCACCCCTCCGCTCTCGAGGGAGTTCGGATCGCCGCGAAAGACCGCGCGAGGTCGACCGGGCGAAACAGGAGCCAGATGAGAGCGACAGCGACGATCTGACTTATCGCCCCCGCGATGAACCCCGAGACTACCTGTGCCTCTTCGGGCGCAAGCCAGTCAAGCGCGGACGAGACGTCGATAAGGCGCAGTCCGCCGAACGCGATCAACACGTAGACGGCGGTGACGGCTGCACACTCCGCTACGGCCAGCCACTTGGCGGCGCTCGCCCCGTGGGTCGCGTGAGGTTCGGACAAACGAGTCTCCTTACGGGCAGGCGTACCAAGACGCGGGGTCGCCACGAACTCTGCCGGCAGCCCGAGTGCCAGCGCCGAGGTGCGGCATCCTCATTGTAGGCGGGTCGAACGGCTCGAGCCGATCGAGAGCAGACCGAGGCTGTCTCCCGCCCGGACGGGTCTTTCCGACCCAGGCTCGGTTAGGGTGAGCCCGAGTAGCGCCGCCTGAGCCGGTCCGGCGGCTCCTCCACCTCGTCTTCTTCCCCACACACCTCGAACGCGTCGCCCCGCGCGGCGTCGTTCAGGCAGTACCGCGTAAGGCGCCAGGTGCTCTCCATGTCGTCGCCTTCGAAGACCGGCTCGGATTGCCAGATCGTGACCGTCCGCCAGTCGTCGGCCACCTCGATCTCGATGTCGCGGAATTCGGGCTCGGCGAGGCCGCCAAACCGGAGGATCGGGGTGATTCGGCCCGTCCGTTGGGCGATGTGGAAGAAGTCGAGGTTGACGCGTGGGCAGGCGCCGCACTGGCCGGAGCCAAAGTAGCTCCACGCCACTCGGACACCGCTCTTCACGAGCAGGTCGCCGTTGTCGAGCCGCCGGTAGTCGAGTTCCCGCGGGTCGACCTGGAGGCCGAACCAGTCGCCCTCGCCTGTCTCGGTCCAGTCGGGCGGGCCGGCCCGCTCTCCACCCTGCGCGTAGGCCAGTACGGGGGTGCACAGGCGTTCACCACGCCCGACGTCGAGCACCTCGAACGTCGGCTCGAAGGCGGCGGGCGACCACGTCTCGCCGGTCGGCTCGTACAGGTATCCCGCCGCGTGGTTGTCCAGCACGATCAGGCTCCTCAGGTCGCCCGCGCCCTCAGGGATCATATACGGAATTGCGTGCTCCGACGCGGGACGCGAGAACCGGTTCTCTCCTCCGGGTATCAACAGGCCGTTCAACCCGTACCGGCAAGGCGTGATCACGTGGTCGAGCGCGTTCTGTAGCGGCCGGGTGCCGGTCCGCGTGATCCAGCCTTCGCCGCTGTCCGTCGAGTCGCCGAGCCACTCGAACGCGAGGTGGACTTCTTCGAGCCTCGGCGCCTTCACGGGCGGAAACGCGGACCACGGGATCAGGAACTCGACACCAACTCCGCCTTCGGTTCCGAGGATCGGGCGCGTCTTCGCAAGCGGCCGGCCGCGCGGCTCGAGCGGGCCGATCGCGCCCTGAATCAGATCGGGCAGGCGGTCGAACGCCTCCGACGCCCGTGCCTCGAGGATCTCATCCGGAGTCGTGAGCCTGAGCCGCCACTCTCTCTCGAAGAGGGGCGGAAGCGCGTCGCGGTAGTCCACCTGCCTCTGGAACCACGCCTCGCATGCCGCAGAATTCTCCTCGCCCAACTCCCGTCCTGTGCAGCCGGAGGGGTCTTCGAGCAGGACGAACCCGAATTGATGACCCCAGCCGATGGGTGGCATTGCCAGGTCCCCGGCCCCGCGCAGCCCGATCCGGAGCGTCGCGTCCTCGTCCGGCTCAACCCCGCTCCGGATCTCGGCGGCCACGACCACGCCGTCTTCGACCTGGCCTACCCACACCAGCGCCTGCGGGATGCGTCCGACCGCCGGGAGGATCCGGTCGATCGGGCGGGCCCGCCACTCGCCGACGTTCCCGTCGTGCCGGAACGACTCGACGTGCGGGATCACGGTCCCCGCCTCCTGCGCCACGACCGCGCGTGGCATCAGGGTACACCCGACGGCGACGAGCGCAGCAAGAGCTACAGCCCGATGTCTTCCACTGGTCCCGGAAGAGTCTCGCACCTGAATCCGCGGGTTGATGTTCGAGGTCGTGTGGTCGAGGAGCACTACAATAAAGAAGCTATCCGGGTTCCGCCCGTAACGGTACAATGGGCCGATGTCAGTCTCCCTCGCCATTCTCGCGGCGGGCCGGTCGAGCCGATTCGGCCGCCCCAAGCAGCTGGAGCCCGTCGGACCGAGCGGCGAGGCTCTCTTCGAATACGCGGTCTACGACGCCATCCGCGCCGGCTGCGACCGTGTGATCTTCGTCACGTCGCCCGAGGACGAGATCGCATTTCGCGCGCAGGCGCAGGCCCGTCTCGGCATGTCGATCGCCGCCGAGATCGTCACTCAGCGTCTCGACGATCTGCCGCCGGGGTTCCGCGCGCCCGAAGACCGCGTCTCGCCATGGGGGACCGGGCACGCGGTGCTCGCGCTCAGCCGGGTGATCCGCGACTCGTTCATCGTCCTGAACGCGGACGACTTCTACGGCCCGCGTGTGATCGACCGGCTGGTCCGGCGACTCCGCGACGCGCGGATGACGGGCGACCCCCGGCACTTCCTGGCGGGCTATCAGTTGGGCGAGACCCCGATCTCGTCGAGCGGCGGCGTGAATCGGGCGATCTGCTCGGTGGACGCCTCGCTCCAGCTCGAGCACCTCGAGGAGGTCCTGGAGATCCGTCCTTCCGACGGCGAGTTCGTCGGGCTCGCCTCGGGCCAGGAGATCGGTCTGAAGCCGGAGGTCCTGTGCTCGATGAACCTGTGGGCGTTCCAACCGACGATCTTCGAGCAACTCTTCGGCGCGTTCCACCGGTTCCACGCGCGGCTCAAGGACCCCATGACGGATGAGTTTCTGCTGAGCGACGCAGTGGGCGGGCTCGTCGGGACCGGGCGCACTCGGGTGAGGGTCGTTCCTGCCGAGGAGAAGGCGTTCGGCATGACGTTCGAGGAGGACGTCGCCGCCGTCGCCTCGGGCGTCGCGATGTCCGTTGCGGTCGGCGACTACCCGACCGATCTGGGCGAGTGGTTCGACTCGCGCCGCAGCCACATCCCGGGGTGACCGCGTGCAGCTGAACGGACTCGACTGGTCGGTTCTCGGGCTCTACGGTCTCGTGGCTGTCACGGTCGGCCTCATATTCGCGCGCCGAGCGGGCTCGGGGACACAGGAGTTCTTCCTCGGCGGCCGTAAGCTCCCGTGGTGGCTGCTCGGCACATCGATGGTCGCGACGACGTTCTCGACCGACACGCCGAATCTCGTCACGGACTTCGTTCGAAACGGAGGGGTGAGCCAGAACTGGCTCTGGTGGGCGCAGCTGATCACCGGCATGTGCACGGCGTTCTTCTACGCGAAGCTGTGGCGGCGCTCGGGCGTCTTCACCGACGTCGGGTTCTACGAGCTTCGCTACAGCGGGAGGCCCGCGGCATTTCTGCGGGGGTTCCGGGCGATCTACCTGGGCGTCTTCTTCAACGTCATGATCATGGCCACGGTCACCCTGGCCGCCATAAAGATCGCCGGCGTGCTGCTCGGGGCGGACAAATTCGTCACCGTCGTCGTCGCGGGGACCGTGACCGCGATCTACTCCGCGACCTCGGGGCTATGGGGCGTGGTCGTGACGGACCTCCTGCTCTTCGCGATCGCCATGATCGGGGCGCTCGCGGCCGCGCACTTCGCCGTGACGCACGAGGCCGTCGGCGGCGTCGCCGGGCTCATCTCGAACCCCGCGATCTCTGACCGGCTCGCGCTTCTGCCCGACTTCTCGGATTGGCAGACCGCCGCGACCGTCTTCCTGATCCCGGTCGCCGTCCAGTGGTGGTCGACCTGGTACCCGGGCTCCGAGCCGGGCGGCGGAGGCTACGCGGCGCAGCGGATGCTCGCGGCACGCACCGAACGCGACTCGATGCGCGCCGTGTTGTGGTTCAACATCGCTCATTACGCGCTCAGGCCGTGGCCGTGGATCCTCGTCGCGCTAGCATCGCTCGTCGTCTACCCGACGCTCGACTCGATCGCGGTCGCGTTCCCGAACCTCGACCCGTCGATCATCAACCACGACCTCGCGTACCCGGCGATGCTCGTGTTCCTTCCGCACGGGCTGCTCGGGCTGGTCGTCGCGTCGCTCGCGGCGGCGTTCATGTCCACGATCTCCACGCACCTCAACTGGGGATCATCGTATGTCGTGGACGACGTGTACCGGCGGTTCTACGCGCCCGACAAGAGCGAACGCCATTACGTCCTGATCGGACGTCTCTCGACGATCGTGCTCGTCGTGCTCGCGTCGGCGGTCGCGCTGTGGCTCGAGAGCGCGATGCAGTCGTTCCAGATCCTTCTTCAAATCGGCGCCGGGACCGGGTTGATCTTCCTGCTCCGCTGGTTCTGGTGGCGCATCAACGCGTGGAGCGAAATCTCGGCGATGATGATGTCGTTCGCCGTGGCGCTGTGGTTCCAGTTCGGGCACATGCAGGCGGGGTTCGCACCGCTCGATCCGTCCGGGCAGCTCCTGGTCGGCGTCGGGATCACGACGGTGGTCTGGCTCGCGGTGACGTTCATGACTCCCGCGGACGACACACGGACGCTCCAGGCGTTCTACGACAAGATTCGCCCCTTCCCGCGCGGCTGGCGTGCGGCGGTCGACACGACCGACCGGGCACCGGGGAGCGCGAGCGCGGCGTTCATGGCGTGGGGACTCGGCTGCCTCACCGTCTATTCCGCGCTCTTCGGGACGGGGATGGCGCTCTACGGTCGCGGAGCGCAGGCGATCGGGTTCTTCGTCGCGGCAGCGGCGGCCGGGTACGGGCTGTTCAGGACCCTTCCGAAGATCGGGTTCGAATGAGGCTGCGCGCATGAAGGCGCACGTCCTGCTGGCATTCGTGACCGCAGCTATCGCGCACATGACGCCGATCGGCCAGACACCCACCCGGGGCGACCGGTACACCGACCGAATTCCGGGGACGTCCGTCTCCTTCGAGATGACATATGTCGGGGGCGGATCGTTCCTCTTCGGCAGTCCGGCGCAGGAGGAGGGGCGGGGGGAAGACGAGGGACCGCGCTTCCAGGTCGAGGTCTCGCCGTTCTGGGTCGGCGTCCACGAAGTCACCGCCGACGAGTACGCGGTATTCCGGAACCCGCTCCTGGACAGCGACTCGACCGCGATCCCGGGTCACACGGTCGCGGTCGACGCGGTGTCACGTCCGAGCCCTCCCTACGAGGACCCGGGGCACGGGCTGGACGAGGGACGTCATCCGGCGGTCGGAATGACGCAGCTCGGCGCGCTCCGCTACGCGCGCTGGCTCTCGGAGAAGACGGGGCGGCTCTACCGTCTTCCGACCGAGGCGGAGTGGGAATACGCCTGCCGCGCTGGATCCATGGACCCGCTCGGGTCGATCGACCCTGCGGCCCTGCCCGAGCACGCGTGGTTCGCGGAGAACAGCGATGAGACTCACCAGCCGGTCGGGGCGCGGGAGCCCAACGCCTGGGGCGTCCACGACATGCTAGGGAACGTCGCGGAGTGGACGCTCGACGAGTACCGCGCGGACTTCTACGGAACGCTGGAGGACGGCGCCGAGGACCCGTGGGCACAGCCGACCTCGGTGCACCCGCGAACGGTCCGGGGTGGGGCGTTCGACGACCAGGCCGCTCAGCTTCGGTGCGCGGACCGGCTCGAGAGCACGCTCCGCTGGAAACGGCGTGACCCGCAGATCCCGAAGAGCCGCTGGTGGAACACCGACTCGCCGCACGTCGGCTTCCGGCTGGTGGCCCCGGCGGGCGACTGGACGCTCGAGTCGATTCGGGCGTACTGGGCGGACGTCCTGCCGGACGGCGACTGACGACGGCGGCGGGTCCGCTTGCGCCGCCGGCTCGCGACTCTGAACGTTCGGGGCAGCCCACTCAAAAGGACTTTGAAATGCGCTCTCGACCCTCCGCACTTCCCACGCCGGCGTTTGATCGCCGCGACTTCGTGAAGGCCTCCGCGGCGGCGCTCGGCTCGCTGGCCGTCACGCCGCTCGCCGCCACGGCGTCGGCGCCCGCCCTGTCCCGTCTTCCCGAAGGACGCATCGTGCCCAAACAGCCAGGCAGCGCGCCGATCCGGGTGGGGCTCATCGGCTGCGGAGGACGCGGGACGGGAGCCGCCGTCCAGGCCCTATCGTCTGGCCAGGACGTCCAGCTCGTCGCGATGGCGGACGCCTTCTCAGACAAGGTCGACAGCTGCTACGGCCACATCACCGGCGAGGACCTCGCCTCGGATCTCGGACCCGACGGAGACATCAGGGGCCTCATCGACGTGCCCGAGTCGCGGCGGTTTGCCGGGTTCGACGCCTACAAGCAGGTCATCCCGTTGGCCGACGTCGTGATCCTCACGACGCCCCCCGGGTTCCGTCCCATGCACTTCGAGGCGGCGATCGACGCGGGCAAGCAGGTGTTCATGGAGAAACCCGTCGCGACGGACGCGCCGGGGATCCGGAAGGTCCTCGAGGTCCACCAGAAGGCGGTCGAAAAGAAGCTCAACGTCGTCGTGGGCCTCCAGCGGCACTATCAGAAGGTGTATCGGGGGTGGGTCGATCGGATTCACGCCGGCATGATCGGGGATCTCGTGCTCGGACGCGTCTACTGGAACTCCGGCGGCGTGTGGGTCCGGCCGCGCGAAGAGGGCCAGACCGAGATGGAGTACCAGATGCGGAACTGGTACTACTTCAACTGGCTCTGCGGCGACCATATCGTCGAGCAGCACATCCACAACCTCGACGTCGGCAACTGGGTGATGGACGGACACCCGGTCCGCGCACAGGGCCAGGGGGGCCGGCAGGTGCGAGACGGGATCGATCACGGCGAGATCTACGACCACCACTCCGTCGAGCTCGAGTACGAGGGCGGTGCGCGCGTGCTGAGCCAGTGCCGGCACATGCCCGACTGCATGAACCGCGTGTCCGAGGGCTTCCACGGGACGAACGGGACGGCGCCGCGGCCCGGGTTGATTCTCTCGTCATCCGGATCGGTGCTGTGGGAGCATGACGATTCGGACGACCCGAACCCGTATCAGGTCGAGCACGACGAGCTGTTCGAGGCGATCGCGAGCGGAGAATATCACTACTCCGACGCGAAGATGGGCGCGGTCGCGACGATGACCGCCATCCTCGGCCGCATGGCGACGTACTCGGGGCGCGTAGTGGAGTGGGACGAGGCGCTCGCGAGCGACCTGGACATCATGCCGGCCACCTACGCGTGGGACGCGCCGCCACCGGTCCTGCCGGACGCTCACGGCCGGTATGCGATCCCGCGCCCCGGCCTGACCCGCGCGCTCTGATCTGACCCCCGGTCGGCCGGTGTTGTCCATTCTCCCGATCGCGCTCGCGGCGAGCCTCGTCTCGCTGGGGCCGACGGCAGGCGGAGAGTCGTCCGCGGCCGCGCCGCAGGCCGAGGGGTTCGAGTTCGAGCACCCCGCGATGGGGACGCTCTTTCGGATCGTTCTCATGGGGACGGACGCCGAAGCGGCGCGGATCGCGGCTTTCGCCGCATTCGAGCGGGTCGATGCCCTCGACGCGGCGCTCAGCGACTATCGCTCCGACAGCGAGCTTCGGCGTCTCGAGCGGACGCCTGTCGGCGAACCCGTCCGGGTCTCGGACGATCTGTGGGACGTGCTCGAAGAGGCCAAGCTGGTCGCTTCCGCTACGGACTGGGCCTTCGATGTCACGGTCGGGGCCCTCACCCGACTGTGGCGCTGGGCCGAGCGGCGGCAGATCGAGCCGGCCGGAGATCGGCTCGAGGCGGCCAGAGCGACCGTCGGCCGGGACGGGTTCGAGCTGGACCCGGAGGCGCGGTCGGTCGTGATCTGCCGGGAGGGTGTGCAGTTCGACCTCGGCGGGATCGCGAAGGGGTACGCGGTGGACGAGGCGTTCGAGAGCCTCGAGGCCGCGGGCTTCGCTTCGGCGCTGGTCGATGGGGGCGGCGATCTTCGCGTCGGAAAGGCGCCCCCGGGGACGAACGGCTGGGCGATCTCAGTGCCCGCCAAAGACCAGCGCCGCCGGGACCCCATGGCTCGCGTCCCGCGCTGGACGAGGATCATGGTCACGGAGGTGGCGATCGCGACCTCCGGGGCCACATATCGCTCGATCGGCGAAGACGGCCGGTCGCATGTGCTCGATCCGCGAACCGGGCTCGGAGTTCGCGGCGATCGGGTCGTCACCGTCCTTGCGAGCACCGCATCCCGGGCGGACGCCCTCGCTTCGGCGCTCACCGTGCTGGGGTCAGACGGGGTCGAGGCGGCTCGGAGGCTCGGCGCGCTGGACGCGACCGTGATCGACTACGAAGACCACTCGCGGGATTCAGGGGGAACGGATGGATCGTAGGACGTTCGTCGCAGGAGCGGGCTCGGCCGCCGTGCTCGGCCTTACCGGCCCCGCCGCCGTTGCGGGAACCACGCTCGCGGGTGACGCGAGGCCCGACGACGGGGGCACCGGCGACCGACTCGTGGAGCCGTTCACACTCGACTTCGCTCCACACTTCGGGATGTTCCGCCACCTCGCCGGCGAGGATCCGATAGATCAGCTGCGGTTCATGGCCGATCAGGGGTTTCGATCGCTTGAAGACAACGAGATGCGAAATCGGCCGGTCGCGCTCCAGGAGCGGGTCGCCGTCGAAACGGCACGGCTCGGGATGCGAATGGGCGTCTTCGTGGCCCACACCATCTACTGGACGGAACCCAACCTCGCGAGCGGACGACAGGAGTGGCGAGACGAGTTCCTTTCCGAGATTCGGGCCTCCGTTGACGTCGCACGACGGGTCAACGCCACCTGGATGACGGTCGTCCCCGGCCACGTCGATCTTCGGCTGGACATGGGCTACCAGACCGCGAACGTCGTCGAGTCGCTCCGGCGCGCCGCGGAGATCCTCGAGCCGCACGGTCTCGTCATGGTCCTCGAACCCCTGAACCCGCGGAACCACCCGGGGCTCTTCCTCAAGAAGATCTCTCACGCGTACGAGATCTGCCGCGCCGTCGACAGCCCGGCCTGCAAGATCCTGAACGACCTCTATCATCAGCAGATCACCGAGGGGAACCTGATCACCAATATCGACGCA
>Ga0224508_10000733_pt1 | contig 31318 bp, 21 predicted proteins | sample SF_Jan12_sed_USG_4_FD_170157 | JGI IMG/M metagenome (GOLD analysis project Ga0224508, IMG submission 170157) | Sediment microbial communities from San Francisco Bay, California, United States - SF_Jan12_sed_USGS_21 | ecosystem: Environmental > Aquatic > Marine > Sediment | place: USA...
ATCCGAGGACGAAGGCGTGGGTCGACGGCATCCTGTTCTGGGGCGGTTTCGCCGCGATCAGCGGCATGCTCGGGAGCCTGATCGGGATCATCGTGGCCTTTCAGAACATCGAGAGAGCCGGCGAGGTGACGCCGACGCTCGTGGCCGGCGGGGTCAAGGTCGGGCTCCTCAGCACGAGTCTCGGTCTCGTCATTCTGGGCTTCGCCGCCCTGGCCTGGTTCCCGCTGCAGCTCCGATGGCGCTTTCTGCTCGACAGATAAGCGAGGGGGCCGACGGGACGGGACCCGGCTCGAAGAGCCGCGCCCCATCCTGTCATGGAGCCGTCCTAGTTGTGGCGCTCCGCGTGCGAGCCGACTGCGGCCAGCAGGCGCGCGTGACCCCAGCGGGCGAAGGTCCGGCCGCTCTGGGCGAACATCGAGTGGGGCATCCAGCCGACCCCTATCGGATGCCAGGTCGATCCATGAAGCGTCCCGAGCGATCCCTCACCGATTCCCTGGTGGTGGATCAGGTGCGCCGCCTCGACCCGCAGCCGCATCGGCTCGGGCGAAGGAGCGGGGCGGCTTCCCGGGGGAGTGCGGGTCGAGAGGAAATGGGGCATGCCGGACAGGTCGGAGTTCATCGCGAACAACGTCTCGGCCAGCGGACCATGCCGCTCGGCGAGCCGCGTTCGAACGTGATCGATGAACGCCGTGACGTGCTCGGCGTCATAGTCATCGGCGGTGGAGGTCCACCGGGCCTGGGCCTCGAGGCCGGTCGGGGCGCCGAAGAACAATGCGGTCATGGTTCCCACCAGCGCTGCCAGGGACGCGCGCGAGCGCAAACCGTGAAGGTCGGTCGGACGGGACAGATACGACATTCGAAGCCTCCTTGAGACGTCAGGGGACAGACGTCATGCGCACGTCGGGGAGGCGGCGTCAAGACCCGTTCTACGGGGTCTTCCGCGATCCGCAGCCGCGGGCGCGACGCCGGCGAGCATAGGTACTGGTCTGCCCGCTGGTTACAGGGGCGGGGTCGCCTCGCGCAGGGCAGCCCTCTGCGCCGGAACTCGCGTTGGCCGTCGCCGCTCGCACACGACGATCCGCCACAACGGGGTGTCGGCTCGAGCCGCGACCAGGTACCCGTGCCCCCGGATCTCGGACCGGGATTCCGACAACTCTATGCAAGGGAATGATTTCGGGGCCTGGCGCCCCCGGCCGGGCCCCGCCGGGCGCTTGTCGGGCACTTGCGGTCCCCGCCTCACTGCGGGAGCGTCAGCGGAGATTCTGCTCCGGAGAACACAATGAACCGCAGACCGAGTTGGCCCATCGTCGCCGGGCTCGTCTTCATGCTCGCCCTGGGCGTTGCTGCCTGCGGCACGGGCCCCGAAACGGGCAGCGTGCAGGTCGTGATGACCCGGACCGCGTCGACCGCAGCGTCCGTTTCCCCCGCGTTCTCGCTCGATTCTGGCACTGGAGACGTCGCCCTGGAGGACGTCGAGTCCATCCGTCTGACCCTGGTTCGCGTCGATCTGAAGCCTTCGGCGAGCCCCGAAGATGACTCGGAGGCTGACGACGAGTCCGACGCCGACGAAAGCGGCGAGTGGATTCGCCTCGACGTGCCGGTTGGCACGACGATCGACCTGCTGGCCCTTCCCTCGGTCGGAGGCCAGGGTGTCGCGGAAGGTGAGGTGACGGCCACGACCTTCAAGGAGGTGCGCCTCGTGTGCGGCGGGCCCGCGATGATGAGATTGAGAACGCCCGTTGTGGTCAACGGAGGCCAGATCATCGGCGATGACGAGTCCCTCGAGCAGCCGCTGCGAATCCCGAGCTGTGAGTCTTCAGGATTGAAGATCAAGGGGGCCACGTTCCGCGTGCCCGCAGACGGTGAAGCGGTCGCGACCATCGAGCTTTCCACTGACGCCGCCATCAGAAGCATCGAATGGAATGCCCAGGGGTTCCGGATGAACCCCGTGATGAGACTGAAGCGGAACTAGCCATGCACCCGCTTGGCCGGGGTGGCGCCGGGGACCGCTAGCCGCCGAGACACCTTCGGCAGCGCTGCAGATCGTGTGCGTGTTTGGATCTGCATGCGAACCGTCCTGAAGCGCCTTGGTCCGCTGGTCGTACCCGTCCTCCTGGCGACAGACCTGGTCGCACAGCAGACGGAGGGGACGGGTCCCGAGCGGCGCGCCGTGGCAGCCGCCATCGGCGAGCTCGCGCCGCCCCTGCTGGATGGCGTGCTGGACGACGACGCCTGGCTGTCCGCAGCCATCATCGACGGCTTCGTCCAACGCGAGCCGGTCGAGGGCCGTCCAGTCTCGGAGCGAACAGAGGTTCGGATCCTCTACGACGACGAGGCTCTCTACGTCGGCGCCTGGAACTTCCTGTCCGATCCATCCACGATCGTCTTCGGGGAGACCCGTCGGGACGCGTCGGTCGACAACACCGATGCCTTCCTCCTGATCCTCGACACGTATCTCGACCGGCAAAACGGGTTCGTTTTCGGGACCACACCTGCCGGCATCGAGTACGATGGCCAGGTGACCAACGAGGGACAGGGCGCCGGAGGGGGGGCGCAACGACAGCAGCGCGGGTCGGGAGGCGGGTTCAACCTCAACTGGGACGGGAGCTGGGAAGTCGCGACGTCCATCGACGACGACGGCTGGTACGCGGAGATCCGCATCCCCTTCTCGACGCTCCGGTACCCCTCGGGCGGTCCCCAGAGGTGGGGCGTGAACTTCGCCCGGAACATTCGCGACCGGAACGAACAGTCCGTCTGGACCCCGATCCCGCGCCAGTTCAACCTCTACCGCGTGTCGCTCGCCGGAGAGCTCACCGGCTTCGAGGCTCCTAGCAAGCGGGTGTTCACGATCACGCCCTATGTGCTCGGCGATGTCTCTCGGGAGTACTCGATCCCCGGCTCCTCGACCGAGTGGGACGGCGCGATCGGCGGCGATGTGAAGATCGGGCTCAATCAGAGCCTCACGCTCGACCTCACCGTGAACACCGACTTCGCCCAGGTCGAAGTGGACGACGTCCAGGTCAACCTGACGAGGTTTCCGCTCTTCTTCCCCGAGAAGCGTCCGTTCTTCCTCGAGAACGCGGGAACATTTGCCGTGGGCTCACCCCAGGCGGCGGAGCTCTTCTTCAGCCGCAGGATCGGGCTGTCCGAAGGCGCCGAGGTTCCGATCCTGGGCGGCGCGCGTCTGACCGGTAAGGTCGGCGGGATGCAGGTGGGCTTCCTCAACGTCCAGACGCGCGATCTCAGCCTGTTCGACGAAGAGCTTGGCGAGGACGCCGAGGTAGAGCCGAATACGAACTTCGGCGTGGTCCGGCTATTCCAGGAGTTCGATAATCGGACGCGAGTCGGCGGCCTCTTCGTGTCGCGGATCAACACCGACAACAGCGACGACTACAACCTGACCTACGGTGTGGACGGCAGGCTCGGGATCGGTGAGGCGCTGACCCTCGACGCCTGGGTGGCCGGGACACAAACGCCCGACGTCGGGGGGGATGAGTACGGACTCAACTTCGGGAGCCGGTACGAGACGCGGGATTGGCGGATCACGGCGGGGTATCGGGAGATCTCCGACGAGTTCAACCCCGAGGTCGGCTTCCTGCCTCGCAGCGAGTACCGTCACGCGAACGCACGGGTTCTGCGCGCGATCCGGTTTCCCGAGGTCAGCTGGTTCCGCGAGCTCCGTCCGCACGTCTCCTGGAGCCAGTTCTGGGACTTCACGGGCTTCAGCGAGTCCTACATCTTCCACATGGACAGCCACTTCGAGTTCGAGAGCGGCCAGTTCTTCCAGTTTCCGGGACTGAACTTCACCGGGGAGGGGCTTCAGGAGCCGTTCGAGATCCGCGAGGGGATCATCATTCCGGCGGGGAGCTACAACAACATCGACTGGGAGTTCAGGTCTCGAACCAACCTCGCCGCCCCGCTGTCACTGCGGTTGAACATCGATGCGGGCGGCTTCTACAACGGGACGCGCTTCGGCACCAACAGCACCCTGGCGTACCGCTTCGAGGACAAGTTCGTGACGTCGCTTCGGCTGAGCTGGTTCGACGTGAACCTCGAGCAGGGCGACTTCGTGACCTCGGTGCTGGCGCTGAAGGGGTCGTACTCGTTCACGCCGAGAATCTTCCTCCAGGGAACCCTACAGTACAACAACGAAACCGAGAACTTCGGGAGCAACGTCCGGTTCGGGTGGCTCGATACCGCAGGGACCGGGCTCTACGTTGTGTTCAACGACCTGGAGCATTTCGGGTCGCTCGACCGCACCGGTATCGAGCGCGGGCCCCAGCGACGTCAGCTGATCATCAAATACACGAAGCAGTTCAATATCGGCGGGTAGAGTCGAGAGAGAGAGCGTGGAGCACGTGATTCATCGATGGGCCCGCTTTGCCGCCGCGCTGATCCTGGTGGCCGGTACACTGGCATGTGGGAGAGCGGCGAGCAGCACGGCCAGTCCGAGGCGGGCGGCGAGCATCGCTCCTCCGAGGGCGAGGGCGAGCACGGCGGTCGTGAAGCACGGGGCGAGCACAGCGAAGGCGGTGAGCACGAGGGCGAGGAGGGAAGCCACGACGAAGGGGGCGAAGAGTCAGGCGTCTATCTCGCGAACGATGCCACGTGGGATGCGGTCCGCTCTGCGCCGTGCGCGTAGAGGTACATCTCGACACGCCGATGGAGCTCGGACCGACGCCGCGAACGGATCTGGCGGCCGGCGAGACGATGGATGTGCGTTTGTCCACCGAGGGTCAGGCGTTCGAGTCCTGGACGGCGCACCCCGAGCAGTCGACCTGCGGTGGTCGGTAGGCATCTGACCCAACGTCATCAGAAGCGGAGCGAGCGGAGGTGACCGGGGACGCGGACACCGGGACTCCCCGGCCGGGCGGCGAGGCCCGGGAGGCCGTGGGTACTCTCTTCGAGGAGCAGGGCGACCGGATCTATGGTCTCGGATTGAGGATCTGCGGGACTCCGGACGCGGCGGAGGATCTGGTGCAGGAGACCTTTCTGCGGGCGCTGCGGTCGTGGGACGGGTTCGACGGGCGCTCGAAGCCCTCGACCTGGCTGTATACCATCGCGTCCCGCGCCTGTGGACGGATGCACCGGCTGCGAGCCGGACAGCCGCCGTACATGGAGTCGATCGACAGCCTGCTCCCTTCTGGAGACGAGGGCATCATCCAGTTGCCTTCCAGGGACGACCCCGAGGCCGACATCGTGCTTCGCGAAGCCTCCGATGCGGTCGTCGCCGTCGTGCGGGAGTTGCCGCTCGACTTCCGTCTTCCGTTCGTGCTCAAGGAGATGGCGGGGCTGAGCGTCCAGGAGATCGCGACGGCCCTCGGCCTCAACGACTCGACTGTGAAGACGAGGCTGCATCGAGCCCGACTCAGGGTGCGCAAAGTCGTGGCGGAAGGACTCCCGGCTCGGCCGGGCGAGCCGCCCAGTCGTCGTCGAGAGGAGTGTCTCGCGCTCCTCAAGGCCAAGCAGGAGGCCATGGACAGAGACGCCGATTTCCCTCTCACGCAGGGGCATGTCTGTGAGCGCTGCCGGTCGGTGTTTCGAACGCTCGACTTCACGCGGGACGCCTGCCAGACCATGAGCGCCGGCGAGATGCCCGACGATCTCCGCCGCTCGCTGGAGGTCGCGCTGGCCGGCTGACCGTGTCGGCGGCCCGCGACGGGAACCACTCATACAATCCGTGTCACCCAAGTGGTGGATACGACCGGACGAAGGAGGCTCCATGCCGTTTCTGGAGTGGATTTCACAGCCCTGGCCATGGTATGTGGCCGGGCCCTTGATCGGCCTGGTGGTGCCGGCTCTGCTTCTGGTGAGCGGTCGGCCATTCGGGCTCTCGACGAGCTTCGAGGACATGTGCGCCGCGACGCTGCCGGCAAAGCCGGAGCTGCTGCGTCGCGACTGGAAGCAGGGTTCGTGGCGGCTTTCCCTCGTGGCGGGCATCGCGCTCGGCGGTCTGCTGACTGCCCTGGCGATCCCGAATCCGGAAGCCGAGGTCGCGATCTCTGCGGCCACGAGGGCGGACCTCGAGGGCCTCGGCCTCACGACCTTCAGTGGCCTGGCGCCGACCCAGATCTTCTCGTGGGAATCGCTGGGCACCGTCGCGGGCTTCGTGATCATCGTCCTCGGTGGTTACATGGTGGGCTTCGGCTCCCGATATGCGTCGGGGTGTACGTCGGGCCACGCGATCATGGGCCTGGCGAACCTGCAAGTCCCCTCGCTCCTCGCCGTTCTCGGGTTCTTCGCAGGCGGCCTGACTGCCACCTGGCTTATCCTGCCGGCCCTCCTGTGATGGGTGCGGCGGAGGTGGGCGCAGAGGGCCGTCCGGGCCGCGAGACACTCTGGAAGTTCGTCCTGGTCGGGATCTTCCTCGGCGTGGTGTTCACGAAGGCCGAGGTCATCTCGTGGTTCCGGATACAGGAGATGTTCCGGTTCCAGAGCTTCCACATGTACGGGATCATCGGCTCGGCCGTGTTCGTCGGGGCAATCTCGATCCTTCTTATCCGAAGGCTCGAGGCTCGGACCGTCTACGGCGACCCGATTCGCCTCGCGGACAAGGAATCGCGGGGGCGGAACTACCGGTATTGGATCGGCGGCGGGTTGTTCGGGCTCGGTTGGGGTCTGCTGGGCGCGTGCCCCGGGCCGATCTTCGCCCTCATCGGAAACGGAGTCACGGTGCTGCTCGTGTCGCTCGCGGCCGCCCTGGTCGGCACCTGGAGTTATGGCTGGCTCAGGCCACACCTGCCACACCACTGAGGGAGATGTTCTTCGCAGATCGCCGACCAGGGATTCGGAACCTGCTCGGGGCCTGAGGCTGCCGAATCTGAAGCGGGTCAATCGCCGTGCGCGCCGCATTCTGCCAAATCGGCGACGTCGACCCAAAGAGGTGGGTTTGCGTCTCTTACGTCGCCTGGACCCCTCTCCAGCAGGACGCCCCCCCAGCCAGGACACGCATCCGTGGCGGCCTCCCGACGGGGGCCGGGTGTCGCAGTCTGCGTCATCCTGACGGGGACCTGCGCGCAGGGCACGCTACATGCCCGTCTGAGCCCCAAGTCTCTGTTTTTCATGCTGCTAGAAGACACTGAGAGTCATGCGAACGACCGGGAGATCCTTTTCGCGCGCGGAACCGCCATTCCGACGGACGTCCTCGACGTTCTCGGGGGCGCTCCTACCTGCGGTGGCAGTACCTATTGGCGTCTGGCAGGTCACGAGTGCGGTAGCGGTCGTGACCCTCGCCGTGTTTGCGTGGGTTCTCGCGCGGACAGTGAGGAAGCTGCGAGACCGAGAGACCCTGGCCGAGGAGCGGGAGCGCTTCTCGGCGCTGTTCGAGGACGGGGGGTCCCCCATGGTCGTCGTGGACCACGACGGCCGAATGGAGTCCGCGAATCCGGCGTTCATGGAAAGACACGCGACCCTCGCGGAAGGACTCAGGGGTCGGGCGATCACGAGCATCTTCTCCGGTTCTTCACGCTCTTCCGTATTGGGAGCGGTGCGGACGGCGCTCAACGGCAGCGCTCGCAAATCCGAAGCGACGTTCGTCAACGGTGAGAGCCGGCTTGACGTGGAGCTTACGACAGTGCCCCTGAGGCATGAGGGCGAGATCGTGGGCTCGTGTGTCTATATCAGGGACATCACGAACCGCAAGCAGCTCGAGCAGGAGCTCCACAGCCGCGCCCTGCACGACTATCTGACGGGTCTGCCCAATCGGGCGCTCTTTCAGGACCGGCTGGAACACGCGCTCCATCGCGTGGAGAGGTCCGGCGAATCCGTCACCCTCCTCTATATGGATCTCGACCGCTTCAAGCCTGTCAACGACCGCCTCGGCCACGAGGTCGGGGATCGCGTGCTCGAAAAGGTGGCCGTACGGCTCAAGGCCCTTGTTCGAGGCGGGGACACCGTGGCGCGCGTGGGGGGAGACGAGTTCGCGATCCTCATCGAGACAGCCTGCGAGCCAGATGAGGCGCTCGCCTCCGCGAATCGCGCCGTGGCTGCCGTCCGAGAGGAATTCGAGATCGAGGACGAGCTGATCACCATTGGAGCGAGCGTGGGCATCGCGATAAGCGATGCCGAAGTCGCCTCGCCGGCGGACCTCGTTCGCCGGGCCGACCTGGCCATGTATGAGGCGAAGAAGCGCGGAGGTTTTCAGGTCTATGCGTACCACCCCGAGCTCGAGGAGGAGCACGACGGATTCGGGGAGCGCATCGAGTCCGAGCTCAGGAAGGCGCTGAAGCTCGGCGAGCTTCACGTCGTGTACCAGCCGATCGTGGATGTCGACGGAGAGAGTCTTTGGGGCCTCGAGGCGCTCGTACGCTGGAACCACGCGGAGTTCGGCCAGGTCTATCCATCACAGTTCATCCCGATCGCCGAGGAGTCCTCGTTGATCGCCACTCTGGACCGTTGGGTTCTCGAGACGGCCTGTCGGGAGATCAAGGAGCTGTTTGCCGACTGGGACCAGAAGGTCATGCTGAGCGTGAACCTCTCGGCGCGGCACTTCTCGGAATCCGACTTCATATCGGCCGTCTCGGACATCATCCTGGACACCGGGTTCGATCCCGATCGGCTCCAGCTCGAGATCACCGAGACCGCGGCCGGCGGAGACGCGGATCGCGTCAGACGCTTGAAGGCTCTCGGCGTAAAGGTCGCGATCGACGACTTCGGCTCCGGGTACTCCTCGCTGGGCTATCTGCGCGAGCTGGATGTGGATGTCCTGAAGGTCGATCGCTCTTTCGTGCTCGCGCTGGGTGCCGATCCGTCATCCGTAGCGATCGTCCGGACGATCATCACGCTGGCGGAGATCCTCGATCTGGAAGTGATCATCGAGGGCATCGAGGACAACGTTCAACTCGGCTATCTGGAGGAGCTCGGCGGTCGCTACGTACAGGGCTACCTCTGGGGCCGGCCTCTGAAGATCGACGCCCTGCCGGAGATCTTCCGCGACGGAGTGCGACGTCTCGACTCGGTGGACTCGGATTCCGACTCGGATGGTGCGGGACTTCAGGAGAGTCGCCCCTATCTCGCACCCGTAGGGGGACGAGCGAATGACGACGGCGTGGCCGATCTCAATCGGGTGCGGGTCCGGTGACACTACCGCCGGGGCAGCCGGTGCGGCCGGCCAGCCCCGGGGAGCGGGACTGACCGGATACCAGCTCGATCGGACAGGCGTCCAACCGACTACCGCGACGCTGTGTGGCCGTCGTGGAGAGACCGCCCACGACCATTAGATGCACCAGCACCCCGAAACCTTACGACCATTGCTCCCGACCTTCCCCAGCCCGAGAATGCGCCATGTCATTCTCGACGATTGTCGCCGGCATCGCAGGGCTCATCCTGCTCAACCTGACCTGGGACCACCTGGCGTCGGTTCGCGCGCTTCGCCGTCGCCCCCTGGGCCGGCCGCCCGGGATCGACAGCTACCCCTCCGTCACGGTGATCCGGCCCGTGAAGGGCACCGACTCCGGTCAGGCCGAGAACTTCCGCGCGGCGCTCGACACAGGGTACGGCGGCGAAGTCGAGACCATCTTCGTGTTCGAGGATGAGGCGGACCCCGGCCATCCGCTCGCGGTCGCCGCAGTGGAAGAGCACACGCGGGCCGGTAGGCACGGCGGGGCCCGCGTGGTCCTGTCGGGCTCGCCGCGGCCGGGCTTCACGGGGAAGATCCACAACATGATCGCCGGGGTCCAGGAGGCGCACGGATCGCTCATCGCCTTCGGGGACTCCGATACGCGTCCCGATGACGAAGTGCTCGGCAACCTGGTCGCGCACCTCCTGGCCGATCCCAAAGCAGGGGCCGCGTTCGCGCCCCCCGTTGCCGCCACGCCACCGCGGACGGCGGGCGACGTGGGCCACCACATCGTCCTCAACGCCTACCTGACCGCCGGCATGGAGGTCCAGCTCGGGCCCGATCGCGAGCTTCCGTTCCTGATGGGTCAGCTCATGCTGTTCCGGCGAGAGGCGCTCGAGGCCATCGGCGGTGTCGAGTCGGCAGAGGGGCAGCTGGTCGACGACATGTTCCTGGGCGGTCGCCTGGTGGATGAGGGGTATCGGAACGTTGTCGGGACGCATGTCCTTCGGATCATGGACGAGGGTCTTCGCTTCACCGATTTCCTTCGCCTGTGGCGAAGGTGGTTGTTTTGCGGCCGGGGCGGGATTCCGCTCAGCTTCGTGTGGGCCTTCGCCATCCGGGCGACCAGCTTCTTCGTCGGGCTCGGGCTCATGATCGCGGCCGCGGTCGCCGGACCGGCCTGGGTCGTCATTCCGCCGCTGACCGTCGTGACGCTCGAAGGCCTTCACTACCTGCGGTTGCACCGCATACACGGAGGCGCGCCGGTCCCCGCACGTTGGCTCTGGATGGTCTGGATGCCTTACCTGGCGGCGCTCCCGCTGATCGTCTCGATGCTGATCAGGCCCGAGCTGGAGTGGCGAGGGCACACGTACCGCGTCGACCGAAAGGCCCGACTGGCGGGGTAGCCGCGTGGTCTCTCGCCGCAGCCGCGGTCAGATGCCGCGGCGGAGCAGCCGGGCCAGCTTGAACTTGAATTCGCTCTGGGCGGGCAGGTAGGTCTCGAGCTCCTCGAGCGACGTCATCCAGACGGCCGTCGTCATCAGATACACGAAGTCGAAGATCCCCTCGAAGGCGTCCAGGCCGGTCGCGAGATAGACCGCCTCTCCATCCATGAAGAGCGAGCGGTACGCCTGATTCACGGATCCGGTCATCAGGTAGAGACCGAAGCGGGCGCGCGTCTCGGGTGGCAGGTTCTCGAGCCACGGGACGACCGCGGCATCGATCGCGGCCTCGAGGGGCTCGTACACCAGACGAACATCCGTGTAGACCCTCCGGTTAGTCTCGAGGATCTCCTGCTGCGCGCCGTACAACTCGAAGACTTCCATCATCCACGGAAGCGACAGCAGCGGCTCCCATGCTTCCGGGGTGGCGAAGTAGCTCGTCTTCAGGTGCAGCTGGGGTTTGCGGGACTCGGCGTCCTCGAAGAGGTAGTCGACCTCGAAGTCCTCGAACCGCTCGCCGGCAATCCGGAGAAGTGCGAGGAGACGCGGGTGGAACGGGAGCATCTCCTCCAGCCATGGGGTCCTCGCTCGGCCCTCGAGCACGAGTTCCACCGATGCAGGCAGGTCCGACACTTCCGCGTCGACCCGGTAGAAACCGGCCTCGAGCATTCCGCCCTCGGCCCGGATGCGGTCACCGAGCTGGTCTCGAACCACGACGAGCCGCGCGAACAGCTCGTGGGTCCGTGACATCGCGAGGGCGTTGTCGATGCCGGGCGCGTTCTCGGCGGAGGGGGCGATGATGAAGACGCGGCCGCCACTCAGGCAGTTGCCTACCAGGAGAGCTGCCCAAAACGAGCCGTTCCACAACGAATCCGGCAGGATGATCACCGACCCCGGGGGCATGAGGGTGTAGAGCACGGCCTTCGCGACGTTCAGGTCCTTCTGGCCGTGCCCCGTCGCGTTGTGAAGCTCCATCCCGCGGCCGCGAAACGGGCTGGTCAGCATCTCCTCCCGCACCCGGTCCTCGTAGTCGGAGGCGAGCTGGCGCGGGCGAAGCTGCTCCGGGATCTCCTCGGGTTCGAACCCCTGCTCGAGCATCAGTCGGTAGGCCGCCCGTTTTAGCTCGAGCAGCGCCGGTCCCTGAATCATGACCGACCGGTCTTCCCATGTCCCACCGGCGTAGTGCTCGCCTATGCCCATGCCGCTATAGAGCCCCATCCCGGAGTACGGGTCCTCCTCGGAGACGTCGTAGAAGGCGATCTTCCGGTGGTCGCGAAGCGCATCGTCGGGCCAGCCGGCGAACGGCAGGAACTGGTTCGTGGCATAGTTCGGGTCGGCCGGGTTCGTCACGCTGACGTGGACTTTCACCCTGTTCAGCAGCCACTCACCTCCGAACCTCGCCGCTTCTTCCTGCAGCCGTGCCGAGCCGGCAACCGCGTCCCGCAGGGCCCGCTGCACCGTATCGAGGGCCGCGGCGTGATCCTCGAACCCCTCCAGAAAGCCGTAGCTGGCGTTCATCGGGTCCTCGAGGATGTCGAACCAGAGGTGGCTCGCCTTGTTCTCGTAAAACAGCTGGTCGTTGAAGATCAGGAAGATCGGGAGCTTCCCTCGTTCGTCATAAGCGCGAACCGCTCGCGTCAGCGCCTCGAAATAGAAATTGACCATCCCGAAGTGGGTGACGAAATCCGGCTCTCCAGCCGCGTTCAGGGCCGCGACGTCGTGGATCCAAAGCACGTGGTAGTCGCGGGCGCGCCGCACTGTGTACCCGGTCTCCCAGAGAAACTGGGCGTTCCGGACGTACCAGAACCGGTTTCCCTCGGTCCACGGGCGTCCGACCGCGCGCTCGATCAGCTCGTTCAGCTCGGCCTGGGTGTCGTGTTCCTCGGGGATCAACCCGAGTTGGAGCGGAATCCACCCCAGTCGATCGTCGTTCCACTCCTCGGCCAGGTTGGCGCGCTCGATCTCCGCGATCTCGAGAAGCTGCTGGAACACGTACTGCACCGCCGGCTTACGATCGACGGGAATCGACGGGTCGTCGGCAACGCGGGAGGCGAAGACCGCTTCAGCCACCCTGCCGAGATTCCGAGACGTATCGTTGATCTTGCTTCGGCCCAGGAGGCGGTTGTACGGCAGGATCAGCTCGTCGAGCAGGATTCTCCGCGCAGCCGCGGTGAGCGCGAGGCCGACTCCGTCGATCTCGCCCACGGCGAGCACACTGTCCGTGATCGCCATCGAAAACGCCCGCTCGATCTCCGCGTGGAAGACCCGGATCTCTTCGTCCCGGGTCCGCCCGTTCGGATAGCGGTCGCCGGTCGAGGCCATGTGGTCCTCGAGCTCACGCAGGGACGCCTCGAAGCTCTGAAGCGCGTCCTCCTCATCGACGCCGCCTTGCTCGAAGTACGGGACCGTGAGACGCGTGATCCAGCGCGCAGCCTCGCGCGCGTTGATCAGCGCCATCCGGACCTCGTGGGTTCCGGTCGGCGCCGGACGTTGCGGGTCGGGCGTCTCGATCTTCACCCGAGCGTGCCGGGGGCGGGTGCGCCCCCGCCAGAACTGTCCGAGCGGGATGGTCAGCCCCGCGTGCCACGAGTGGTCGCGCGTCGGGAGATAATTGAGCTGCACGGTGCCACCGCGGACGGGGAAGCCCCCCCGCCGGACCGGGATCTTCGCACGCAGGATCGGATCGAGCCCGGCCCGAATCCCGTAGTCGAGCCCGAGCGAAAGGCGAAAGGTCGGACTCTCGAGGAGGAGGCGGCCGCCTGCCTCGGCGCTCTCGTCTCCCCCACGCAGGCCCATATAGGCCTCGGCGTTCCACCCGAGGATCGCGTAGACGGGGTGCATGAGATCGCGGTAGACCCCTACCTCGGCGTTCGCCATGAACCGTCGGTCGGGCTGGCTGCCGTCGGCCCCGCCCGTAAAGCCCGCGTACCACCGCCAGGCCGGTGGCTGCCCCATCGAGCGGATGAGGCCGCCTTCTTCCGGCGGGATGGTGTAGCGCGACTGCGAGGCGACGGGCGCCTCGGAGAAGAGAGCCAGCGCGAGGCCGGCGGTCGTCAGAGTGACGATCCTACTCACGTCGCTCCTCCATCTCGGGCCCATAGTAACAACCCCTCGAGGCCCGTTTTCGTTGCCCTTTTCGGGGGGGAATCGGATGGCTCGAAGGGGCCCCGAGGCCGTCGCGGACGACCGTTAACCCGCCCGCAGCTTCAGGTGTCTAATAGATGAGGGTCGACCAGGCCGATCGGAGGCGAGGTCGTGCCGTGCGGGTCCCTCACAGTGGGTGATCTCTGGATGAAAGAGGGTATAGAGATGAGGCGGATGTTGGCTGCGGTGGCGCTGACCACGATTACGATTTCGGTCCCCGCGTGGGCGGGCGTCGGGGGCTCGGGAAGGTCCGATCGTCCGACTCTTCCAGAGGTGCCGTTCGAATACGCCGGTGTCGAGCTGCCCGACCACGTGCTGTCCGGCTCACGACGAATCCCGCCGGCCGGCCGGGCCGACAACACCCCACCGGACAACCCGATCACCGACGAAGGGGCGACTCTCGGTCGCGTGCTCTTCTACGACACGCGGCTCTCCGCGAACGAGACGGTCTCCTGCGCCACATGCCACATCCAGGAGTTCGGATTCTCGGCGCCCGAGCGACTCAGCGTCGGCCTCCACGGGGAGACCACCGCCCGGCATTCCATGGCCCTCGCGAACGCTCGGTTCTACGAGCCGGGGCGTTTCTTCTGGGATGAGCGGGCCGCCACCCTGGAGGAACAGGTCCTCGTGCCGATCCAGGACCGGGTCGAGATGGGCATGGACCTGGCGCTGCTGCAGGACCGCCTGGCCGACACCGATTTCTATCCGGAGCTGTTCGAGGCGGCGTTCGGCACTCCGGCGATCACGAACGAACGAATCTCGAAGGCGCTCGCGCAGTTCGTCCGATCGTTGGTCTCGTTCGGGTCGAAGTACGATCAGGCGTTCGCAGCAGGCGCCGCGAGGACGCCCGACTTCGAGGCCGTCTTCGACGACGACGAGCTGCTCGGCTTGCGGCTCTTCGAAGGCGCTCGCGGCTCGGGGGGCGCGCGCGGAAGGGGACGGATGGGTGGGATGAGCGGGATGGGGCCCGGGGTGACCTGCTCCGTGTGTCACGCAACGACAGCCCAGATCGCGAGCCGGCCGCGAAATAACGGGCTCGATTCCGGCATCGTCGATGAAGGCGCCGGAGGCGGGCGTTTCAAGGTGCCGTCACTGCGGAACGTGGCCGTTCGGGCGCCGTACATGCATGACGGTCGGTTCGAGTCCCTCCGCGAGGTTGTCCACTTCTACAACACCGACGTGCAGCGCGGTCGTGGTGTGGATCGCGCGCTCATGCACGCATCGATGCACGGGATGGGGCTGACCGACGCCGAGGTCGACGCGATCGTGGCGTTCCTCGAGACGTTGACGGACGAGGCGTTCCTGACGGACCCGAAGTTCTCGGACCCTTTCGCGGGCTGACGTCTCGGCGGCTGGCGGCGCGCGACCGTCGGCTCCACACTGAGGGCGAGCCAGCCTTACAGGAGGTGTGCCCGTGCGTCCCGTGTCCCGCAGTCTGTTCACTACCGTCCTCGTCGCTGTCCTCGCGGTCTGGCCGCTGGGAGGGCAGGAGATCCCGTGGGTCAGTCCCGAATCGGTCGGTATGTCGTCGGAACGGCTTGATCGGCTGACTGGAGTCCTACAGGAATATGTCGACGAGGATCGAGTGCCGGGCGCCGTGGCCATGGTGCTCCGGGATGGCCACGTCGTCTATGCGGAGGCGGTCGGACACAGGGACCGGGAGGCCGGTGCCCCGATGACCACCGACGCGATCTTCCGGATCGCCTCGCAGACCAAGGCGCTGATCAGCGTCGGGGTCATGATGCTGCAGGAGGAGGGGGCCCTCCTGATCTCCGACCCCGTATCGGACTTCCTGCCGGCCTTCTCCGAGACGACGGTCGCGGTCCCGCGGGACGATGCCGGTTACGATGTCGTCCCCGCGAATCGCGCGATCACCCTTCGACATCTGCTGACGCACACCGCGGGCATCGGCTACGGCTCTGGTCCAGGCGGAGACCGGTGGCGCGAGGCCGAGATCACGGGGTGGTACTTCGGGCACCGGGATGAGCCCGTCCGCGAGACCGTCGAGCGGATGCCGGCGCTGCCGTTTCCCGCCCAGCCGGGGGACGCCTGGGTGTACGGGTACAACACGGACATCCTCGGTGCGGTGATCGAGGCAGCTTCGGGTCAGCCCCTCGACGTCTTTCTGCGCGAGCGGATCTTCGAGCCCCTCGACATGCGCGACACGCACTTCTACCTGCCGGCCGCCAAGACAGACCGGCTGGCGACCGTCTACAACCTGCGGGACGGACTCGGGCGGGCCCCCGGCGGACCCGGCATGCAGACGCAGGGCCAGTACGTCGAAGGGCCGCGGCAGAGCTTCTCCGGCGGGGCCGGTCTGCTATCGACCGCCCGGGACTACGGACGCTTCCTGCAGATGATGTTGAACGGAGGGGACCTCAACGGCGTCCGCATCGTCTCGCCCGCCACCATCGCGCTCATGACCGAGAACCATGTCGGTGATCTGTTCCCGTCCCCGGGGATGGGGTTCGGTCTGGGGTTCTCGGTTCGCTCCGATGTCGGGGCGGGCGGAGTGCCGGGGTCCCCCGGCGAGTACGGATGGGGTGGCGCCTATCACTCGACGTATTGGGTCGATCCGGCAGAAGACCTCGTGGTCCTCTACTTCACGCAGGTGATCCCGGCGCCTGGTCTGGATGACCACGGGAGGCTGCGTGCGCTCGTGTACGCGGCGGTAACGGAAAGCGCGGCGGTGCCCTCTCGCTGACCCGACGTCTGGATGTGTGGCTCCGAGGCCGGGTCTTCAGTCGCTTTCCGCTACTTCTTTCAACCGGGACATCACGCGCCGGGCGTTTCGGCGCCCCATCAGCGTGAGGAGGGGCGACAGCAGTTTCAGCACGACACCGTGGGCTTCCCAGTCCGAATCGAACCGCACGTCGAGCGCTCCGTTGCTGCCGCTTACGACGTAGTGGATCGTCATGGGCCCGTCGCCGAGGCTGCCGCCCGTAAGACGAATCGAGAGTCGATCCGGTTCGTCGTATTCGATAATCTCGTTCGCATATTCGACCTCGCGGGAACCCTCTCGAATCATGATGCGGGATCGCGTTCCGACGCCCAAAGGGCCCTCGGTCAGCACCTCATCGCTGATGATGTCCGTATTCCAGCGCTTGATCGCTTCCTGGTCAGTAAGGAAAAACCAGAGTCGCTCTCGCGTCGTATCGATGGTGACCGAACGGGTGATCTTCATGGTCGTTCCGCCTCGTGTGGGGTGCCCTCGAAGTCGCATCGGGCCGAAGGCGTCGCAAGACCCGCCTTTTCCGTGAACCCGTTCCGCCACGATCGTTCGAGCACCCGACACCTGGAGGAAGAGTGAGAACGCACCCCCGGATCAGATTGCAGCAGTTCCTGCTCGCGTGCGCCATCATCGGCGTCCCCGCCGCGGTCGGGGAAGTGCGCGCACAGACGGTCGACTCCCGCATCGCCGCGTTCGAGAGGGGCCTCCGACCCGCGGCAGACGCCGACGAAGCCGCCGAGCGCTGGTCGCTGGAAGAACGGATGGTGCAGTACGGCGTCCCGGGTGTCAGCGTCGCGGTGATCGAGGATGGGAAGATCGCGTGGGCACGCGGATACGGCGTCCTGCAAGCCGGGGGGTCGGATCCCGTCGACGTGGAAACCGTGTTCTCGGTCGGATCAGTGAGCAAGATCGGGACAGCGGCCGCCACCCTGCGACTCGTCAACGCCGGGGAGCTGGACCTCGACCGCCCGGTGAATGACTACCTGACGACCTGGCAGGTGCCCGAGAACGACCTGACACGCGAGGCCCCGGTCACGCTCCGCCGGATCATGTCACACACGGCGGGTCTCACAGTGCACGGGTTCGCCGACTTCCAACCGGGGGAGGATCTGCCCACGACCGTCCAGATCCTCGAGAGCTCGGGTCCAGCGAAGAATGCGCCCGTCGTCGTCGACATCCCGCCAGGAAGCCAGTTCCGCTACTCGGGCGGCGGAGTCACGGTCGAGCAGTTGGTGATCGAAGAGACGCTGGACACCGAGTTCGACCACGCCGTCCGCCGGCTTGTGTTCGAGCCACTGGGGATGACCCGTAGCACATACGAAAACCCGATCCCGGCTTCTCACGGCAACATCGCGAAGGCCCACGACGGCCTCGGCCGCGCCCGCGCTCTGCCGCGGGGATACGAGGCGATGCCAGAATCGGGCGCCTCGGGGTTGTGGACGTCGCCCAGCGACTTCGCCCTGCTCGTAATCGCGCTCATCGAATCGCACCGTGGTGCCCCGGACGCGTTCATCAGCGCTGAGCTGGCCCACGACGCGATGACCGAAGTCTCGCCGGGGCCATACGGGCTCGGCCCGGATCTCGTCGGTCAAGGCGACATCCGACGTTTCATACACGGTGGGTCCAACAACTCCTACAAGGCGTACATGGAGGGTCACCTGGTGACGGGAGACGGGGTGGTCGTCTTCACGAACGGCGCACGCGGGGGCGATCTCATCCCCGAGATTCTCCGGTCAGTAGCTGAGGCGGAGGGATGGGACGACGCCTGGTACACGAATCGCTAGGCGGTCCCCGGTCGCAAATACGCCCTAAGTGTTACCTTAGCTTACCTCTGGACGCCCGGCGCAAGCGTCCCGACACCCATTCTGACCACCCGACGTCGGCGTACGGCGTGGTAAGGTCGTGATGTAAAATCACCGTTACTTTTTCAGGGAACTCACCAGCCGTGGGCGAGTTGCGTTGACAGATCTTCTGGATCGTCTGAACAAGGACCTGGCGGGCCGCTATGCGATCATCGGGGAGATCGCCACCGGCGGCATGGCCACCGTGTATCTGGCCGATGACCTGCGACACGAGCGAACCGTAGCTCTCAAGGTCATGCGCCCCGATCTGGCCGCATCGCTCGGGGCCGAGCGCTTCCTGCGGGAGATCCGCATCGCCGCCAATCTCTCGCACCCGCATATCCTGCCGCTGTACGACTCGGGCGAGGCCGGAGGGTCGTTCTTCTACGTCATGCCTCACCACAGGGGTGAGTCGCTGAAGGCGAAGCTCGACCGAGAGAAGCAGATGGGTCTGGAGGAGGCCCTGCGCATCGCCGGAGAAGTAGCGGACGCCCTCCATTACGCTCATGAACAGGGCGTCGTGCACCGCGACATCAAGCCAGGGAATATCCTGCTCGATTCGGGACACGCCACCGTCGCCGATTTTGGACTCGCCCTCGCGGTCCGCGCGGCGGGCTCGAGCCGGTTGACCGAGACGGGCGTCGTCATGGGGACCCCGAGCTATATGAGTCCGGAGCACGCGTCCGGCGACGAAAAGCTCGACGGGCGAAGCGACATCTACGCGCTTGGCTGCGTGCTCTACGAGATGTTGGCGGGTCAGCCTCCGTTTACCGGGCCGTCGTCCGAGAGCATCATGATCCAGCATGTGGGGGCGGACGTTCCGCAGCTCACGATGATTCGACCGAACGTTCCCGTAGAGGTCGAGACGTCCGTGAGCCGGGCGCTTCAGAAGGCGCCGGCGGACCGAATCGCCACCGCCGGCGAGTTCGCCAAGAGCCTCGAGCTGGCAGCCGCGCACGTGCGCGTGTCCGGCCCCGTGACCTCGACCATGGCGAACCGAGCCAGTGCCGAGACTCCGGGCCGGAAGCTCGGCGTGACGATTCGCCCGCTTCACGCGATCCTCGCCAGCGCGGTGGTCGTTGCCGGAATCGTGGGCATCAGTGTGTTGAGCGGCCGGTCGAACCCCGCGAGCTCCCCAACGGGCGACGCCATCCGGATGACGGTGATCCCGTTCGAGAACGTCGGGTCCGAAGATCGCGCGTACTTCGCCGCGGGGGTGGCGGATGAGATCACGGCGAGGCTGATCGCCGTGGACGGCCTGTCGATCATCGCTCGGCAGAGCGCGATCGAATACACCGCGAGCCCCAAGACGCCCCAGGAGATCGGCGACGAGCTCGGTGTCGAGTACTACCTGACGTCGACAATCACCTGGGACGAAACCGGAGACGGTCCGGGGCGGGTGAAAGTCGTTCCCCGGCTCGTACGCACGTCTGACGGCGAAAGCGCCTGGGCCGACATTTACGACGAGGACGTGACGGACGTATTCGACGTTCAGCGGAGCATCGCCGAGCAGGTCGTGTCCGCACTGGGGGTGGCCCTCCTCGAGCCGGCGCGAGAGGCGTTGGAGACCCAACCGACCGAAAACCTGGACGCGTTCGACTATTATCTGCAGGGAAACGACTACTTCGGGCGGACGGTCAGCGAGGACAACTTCCGCAATGCCGAACGGGTCTATTCCCGAGCGCTTCAGCTCGATCCTCAGTTCGCGCTGGCGGCGGCAAAGCTCTCCATGGTCCATTCGTATACCTACTTCTACTACTACGACCGCACGGAGCAGCGGCTCGAGGCCGCGAGGGAGGCCGCCGAGATCGCCCGCACAGCCGCGCCCGGGGGGCCGGATGGCCACATCGCGATGGGCGAGTACCACTATCGCGGCCACCTCGATTATGACCGCGCGTTGGAGGAGTTCGAGACCGCGCGTGAGATGAGGCCGGACGACAGCCAGCTACTGGTCAGCATCGGAGCGGTGGAGCGCCGCCGTGGAGACTGGCGTGCCGCTCTCACTCGTTTCAAACGCGCGTCGGATCTCGAACCCCGCAGCGCGAGCAACGCGGTGCAGGTCGGCCTGACACACGCGTACCTCTCTGAATTCGATGAAGCCCGGCGGTGGTTCGAGACCGCCATTTCAGTGGGGCCCTTCGAGCTTCGCCCCAGGGTCTGGAAGGCCCGGGTGCTGATCTCCGCCGCGGGCGATACGGCCGGAGCCCGCGCTGAGTTCGAGGCCGGGGATGTCCTGACCCCACGCGAGCTGGACCCGCAATCCTGGTGGCACTGGGCGGTCTTCCGGGTGATCGACGGCCCCTCGGATGAGAACCTTCGACGTCTCGGGCTGCTTCGCGGTGAGGCGGATTCGTGGTTCATTCATCTCTCGACGGCCGAGCTCCACGTCCTCCGCGGCGAGGCGGAGCGCAGCCGGGTGCACTACGACTCGGCGAGAATGGAGTTGGAGGATCTGGTTTCCGAGCTGCCGGAAGAGCCGCGGTTCAGGAGCGAGCTCGGGCTGGCGTACGCAGGGTTGGGCCGCACCGAAGAGGCGATCCGCGAAGGACGCGAGGCGACCCGGCTGATGCCGATCTCGGCGGAGGCCATCCTGGGCCCGGACTGGGTTCGGAATCTCGCGCAGATCTACACCATGGTCGGGAGACCGTCTGACGCCGTGGCTCAGCTCGAGACGCTGCTCGAGACGCCGTCGACTCTTACCGCGCACTGGCTGAGGCTCGACCCCATCTGGACGCCGCTCCAAAGCGACGCCGGCTTCCAGGCTCTCCTCACCGGACCGCAGGACTGACGACATGCCGACTACCGGCGCGCATCGCGCGCGCCCCAGGCTCCACGGTGAGTCACGTCTGGAGGAGATTCGGCGTCTCGAGCTTCCGGGATACGGGACGTTACGGGAGACGGGCGAGCGCTTCCGATTCTCCATTCGCGTTCTCGACTCGACTCGCATCGCGGACGTGGTCGCGCTCCAGAGCGAGGTGCTGACGCCGCTCGAGCCGCCGCTCCCGCTCTACGTCCGTGACCGCGCCTTCTTCGAACGCTGCATCCGGGGGGTGGGCTGTGTGGTGGGCGCCTTTCACGCCAACCGGCTGATCGCGTACGCGACGCTCAACGCCCCGGCTCGCGGGCAGGTCAATCTCGGTGTGACCCTCGGGCTCCCCGACGAGGATCTCCCCTATGTCGCTCACCTGGCGGGGTCGGCCGTCGATCCGGCGTATCGCGGGAATCGCCTGCAACCACATCTCGTCGAGCTGAGAGACGAGTTCGCCCGACAGGCGGGGTTCGAGCACCTGTGCGGCGAGGTCGTGCCCGTGAACTCGGTTAGCATCCGGAACCACCTCGCCGTTGGCTATCTGCTGAAGGCCTTCCGCATCGACGGGCTCGGCGATCCGAACTTCGTGCTCGACAAGGCTCTACAGCTCGGTCCGCCAATGATGAAGCCGTGCGAGATCCGGGAGACCCCGACGGACGACATCGAGGGTTTCCGTCGGATGATCGCGGAGGGACGTTGGGGCTTCCGAACGGCCAAACGATCTTCCGGCACGGTCATCGAGTACGGCCGCTTCGCCTGACCGACTCGGAGGCGGCCCCGCTAGGCGTCGCCTCTCTCTGATGGCGTGGGCGGGGGAAGTCGGACGATCCCAAGATCGGCCGCGATGTCGATGAGCAGGCGCTCGAGGGGGCCGAGGGCGGCTCGCTCACGGATCACCCGTCTCACGGTCGATGCCGACCCGGTATACAGATTGTCCGCGCCGCGACTGAGCATCGCCGAGATTCGGACCGGATCCTCTACCGTCCACACATGGACGTCCCGGCCAAGCCGCTGTGCCGACCGTATGAAGCCCCGCGTGGCCAAAGAGGGTGGCACGGCGTAGAAGTCGGCCTCCAGACGGAGCGCGTCGCCGAGGGTCACGGCGACCAGGACTCCCATCTCCCAGTCCGGCCGGAGCACGCTCGCCTCTGCGATGCGGGTGTGTTCGAAGGACATCAGCATCACCTGATCGGCCATGTCCAGGGCCTCGACGGTCTCGATCACCCTCGGGGCGAGCCCGCGATCAGGACCGAAGTACTTGAGCTCGATCAGAACACCGACGCGGTCCCGAGCGGTCTCCAGCGCCTCCTCGAGCGTCGGGGGCGTGACCCCCTGGAACTCCGGGCCGAACCAGCTGCCGACATCCAGGGCGAGGAGATCGGCGAGGGGCGATTCCTCCGCCCTCAGGGCCGAGCCGGACACCCGGTTGAAGTCCCGATCGTGCACGACGATCAGTTCGTTGTCCGCGGTGAGCTGAACGTCGAGCTCGATCCAGTCCGCCCCTGCCTGGATCGCCCGCTCGAATGCGGGCATCGTGTTTTCCGGTGCCTCGAACTTGGCTCCCCGGTGCGCCGTGACGTCGGCGGCCGGCTCCACGCCCGCGCGGTTCAGGAGACCGAGGGTCAGTCCGACGACTCCAACCGCCACGGAAAGGCCCAGAACCCATCCCAGGCGCGACCGGAGCGCCTGCCAGCGGACATCGTGTCTCGCTCCCAGCCGATCCAACGGTCCCTCGGGGGCGCTGGCCGGCCGCAACGGCCAGTAGAGTCGCGCGATCAAGACGGCGTACACGCTCGTGAAGAGGACTGCCGCCAGGAGCTGGGTCGCGAGCCCGACAAGCGCGACGACGCCGGTTCCGGCCGCCACCGCGACCAGCGACGCGTCGGGTCTGATCAGCGCACGGCCGACCAGCCCGATCGCTCCGGTGGAAAGCGCACCGAGCAGCACGCCGCCGACCACCCAGCCGATGTGCCAGCCGACGAGCGCGCGCACCCGGGTTCTGGAGCGGTTCGAGCTCTCCCTCAGGGCCTCGACCGGGTCTGCCTCCTCGAGCAGCAGAATCGGGATCGCGAAGGACCAGCTGACGAGTCGCCGGAGGATCAGCAGGGCTGCTCCGCCGATGATGGTCAGGATCAACACGAGCGCGACCCAGTACTCGGTGGGCCGGACGTTGAGATAGAAATAGAGGTCGTACTCGGTCAGTAGCAGCCAGTAGACCAGGCCGGCGAGACCAAGCGCGGGTGCGGCCACCGGCAGGAGCCGTAGCAGGGCGGCGAGCGCCAGACGCACGAGCGCGCGGAGCCGCGGGACGAGGATCTGCAACGCACCGACCGGCCAGATTCGTCTCTGGAGGATGTTCCCGACCGCGATGAGCTGGAGTGCACCTGTCTCTGCGAAATAGAGCGCCGCCGAGAGGGACCCCACGATCAGCAACGTCAGGACGCCCACCGGGCTGAGGAAGAACAGGACGATGGCGAAGTCGGTGACCACGCCGGTACCGCCCCCGGCCCGCAGGAACCAACCGAGCGCGATCCCCACCAGCGGCGTCGCGATCGCGAACGTGATCGCCCGAACCACCAGGTCAAGGGCAGCCAATCGCCACCATGCCCGCGCGAGGTCCCCCGCGATCGCCCGCAGGACATTGCGGATTCCCCAACGGGAAGGAATCGAATCGGTCATGGTGCCGGCGGGGCCGTCGTCTTTTCGGGGGGGGACATGGGCCGGAGCTTACGAGCGAGACCCAGGGGAGGAAACGGGACGTGGGTGGTCGCGGCGGGTCGCCCGGAACGGATCGTCGGTCTCCACCGTAGGTTGTAATGGACCCCGACTCCCGGAGAGGAATACATGCTCACGCGCTCTCGTCTCGTGGTCATTCCGGTCGCCCTGCTGCTCTTCGGCGCGGCATGCGAAACCACCGATCTGCCCTCCGCGGCCTCCCCCCCGGCCTCCGACTGGTATGCATACGGAGGAGACAGCGGCGGGTCACGCTACTCGTCCCTGACGCAGATCGACCGGACCAACGTCGACGATCTCGAGGTGGCCTGGACGTACCGAACCGGCGACTGGAGCCACGAAGACGGCTCTGAAGGCGAGGCGACGGGTTGTGCCGCCTGTCACCAGGGCGACTCCAAGTTCCAGACGACACCGATCCTCGCGGACGGACGCCTGTATGTGAGCACGCCGTTCAACCGGGCGATCGCGCTGGACCCGGAGCGGGGCGAAGAGCTCTGGCGATACGACCCGGAGATCGACATCGAGATCAACCGGAACGAGGGCTTCATCTCGCGCGGGGTGTCCTACTGGCAGGAGCCCGGCGCCGCCGCCGGCCCGTGCGCGAAGCGCGTCATCCTGCCGACGGTCGACGCTCGACTGATCTCGCTCGACGCGACCGACGGGACCCTCTGCCCGGACTTCGGGGACGCCGGCACCGTCCACCTGGACCTTGGAGTGGGAGAGGTGAGGGAGGGCAACTACGGCGTAACGTCGCCGCCGGCCATCATCGGGGATCTGGTCATCGTCGGGTCGTCGATCGGTGACAACTGGCGTGTGCGCATCGCGCACGGGACGGTGCGGGCGTACGACGTCCGCACGGGGGAGCTTCGGTGGAGCTGGGATCCGATCCCGCGCTCGGCCGACGACCCGGCATGGGACACCTGGCCGTCGGAAACGGCCGCGGTGCAGGGGACGGGCAACGCCTGGGCCCCACTCTCGGCCGATCCGGAACGCGATCTCGTGTTCGTGCCGACCGGGGCGGCGACGCCGGACTTCTACGGCGGCGCGCGGCACGGGGCGAACGAATACACGAATTCGGTCGTGGCCCTCCGCGCGTCGACGGGCGAGGTGGTCTGGCACTACCAGGTCATCCACCACGACATGTGGGACTTCGACGTCCCGGCGCAGCCCACGCTGATCACGATCCCGCGCGATGGCCGCGACATCCCGGCGGTCGCCGTCGGCACGAAGATGGGTTTCGTGTTCATCCTGGATCGCGAGACCGGAGAGCCGCTCTTCCCGGTCGAGGAGCGATCCGTTCCGCCCGGGGCGGTCCCGGGGGAGGCGGCGTGGCCGACACAGCCTGTCCCTCTGAAGCCGCCGCCGCTCCATCCGACATCTCTCAGCCCGGATGACCTCTTCGGAGTGACGCCCGAGGACCTCGAGGCGTGTCGCGCGACTGTGGCGGGGTTCCGATTCGGCGAGATCTTCACGCCGCCGAGCGTGGAGGGGACCGTCATGTACCCCGGCTACGGCGGGGGTATCAACTGGGGCGGCCTGTCGTGGGACCCGGAGCGGAATCTGCTCGTGACCAACCTGCTCAGGCTCGGGATGTGGGTGCGACTGCTGCCTCGGGAAGGGATCGAGCTCCCGGGTTCTCCCGACGCGCTCCCTTACGGGATGAGCCGTGCCGTCCTGATTGCCCCGAGTGGCGTGCCCTGTTCGCCTCCGCCCTGGGGGACGCTCGTCGGGATCGATCTCACCGATGGCGACGTCTCGTGGGAGGTCCCTCTCGGGCAGGTCCCGGGTCTGGCCGAGGTGCCGGGCTCCGAGGAGTGGGGATCTCCCAATCTCGGGGGCTCGGCGATCACGGCGGGCGGCCTGGTGTTCATCGGCGCGGCGATGGACGATGCGATCCGGGCGTTCGACGTCGAGACGGGGAACCTGTTGTGGAAGCACGACCTTCCCGCTGGCGGCAACGCGACGCCGATGACATTCGAGATGAACGGTCGACAGTACGTGGTGATCGCGGCCGGTGGTCACTCGAGCCTGGGGAGCACCCCCGGCGATCACGTCGTCGCGTTCGCCCTGCCGGACAGCTAGGGTTCGCCGGCGGAACTCCCCGTACACGAACCGACTTCCCGGAGGCCGAGCATGCAGCGAGTATCCCGACGGCCACGCCTCTCGCTCCGTCACGCGGCTCCCGTGCTGGCTCTGGCGGTCGGCGCCTGCGGCTCCGTGGAGAGCTACCCGGTCGGAGGGACTCACGCCGATCTCGTGTCGCTCTTCGACGAATGGCGCGATTTCGAGATGCCGGAGTTCGTCGATGGTGTCCCGGACTACTCGACCGACGCCATGGCCTCCCAGCACGCCGAGCTCGGCGATTGGCAGGCGCGGCTGAGAGCGCTGGCTCCGGAGGACTGGTCCGTCGAGGAGCAGATCGACTGGCACCTCGTGCGGGCCGAGATGAACGGCCTCGACTTCGACCACCGGGTGCGGCGGCCCTGGGCCCGCGATCCCGCGTTCTACGTGACGATCTATCCGGCGGAGAGCGATGTGCCGGCGCACGAGGGGACCGTGATCCACGGCTGGATCGACCTGTGGACGTACGACTACCCGTTGTCGGACGCGGACGCCGCCGAGCTGGTCGGGCGTATCGGTGCGATCCCGGCGCTGCTGGAGCAGGCGCGCGTCAATCTCACGGGGGAGGCGCGCGATCTCTGGATGGCCGGGTTGCGCTCGTTCGACGCCCAGAGTCGCGATCTCGTGGCGCTCGGCCAACGGGTGGAAGGCACCGACGGCGATCTCGATGGGGCGATCGTGGCGGCGGCCGAAGCGAGCGACACGTTCCGGTCGTGGCTCGAGGATCAGTCCGGGTCAAAGACGGGAACGTCGGGTGTGGGAAAGGACAACTACACCTGGTACATGCAGAACGTCCACCTCGTCCCGTACTCGTGGGAGGAGCAGGTCACGCTGATGCGGCGCGAGCTCGCCAGGGCGCACACGTCCCTGCGTCTCGAGGAGAACCGGAATCGTGACTTGCCTCAGCTGGAACGGCTCGCGAGCCCCGAGGAGTACGACGCCCGGCTGAGCGCATCGGCCGATCATTACATGGCCTTCCTCGAGCGTGAAGAGATCCACTCGCTCGAGCCGTGGATGGACCCGGCGATCCGGGCCGTCGCCGGGAGCTTCACGCCGGCGGAAGCGGGCGAGGTCCGAAACTTCTTCAGCGAAGTGAACTACCGTGAGCCGCTGTCGTTCATGCCGCACATGCACCACTGGATCGAGCTCGCCCGGATGCGCGAGGCACCGCACTCCAGCCCGATCCGGGCGGTGCCGTCGCTCTACAACATCTTCGACGCACGCTCCGAAGGGCTGGCGACCGGCGTCGAGGAGATGTTCATGCACGCCGGTCTTCTCGACGGCATCCAGGGTGAGGCCCGTGCTCGGGAGCTCGTCTGGATCATGCTCGCTCAGCGTGCGGCCCGGGCGATCAGCGGCCTCATGCTCCACGGCAACGAGTTCACGATGGAGGAGGCCGTCGAGCACGCGATGACCTGGACGCCGCGCGGCTGGCTACCCGACGGCGCCCTCGTCCGTGGCGAGCAGCACCTGTATCTGCGACAACCCGGATACGGAACGAGCTACCTCACGGGGAAGATCCAGATCGAGGAGCTGCTGGCGGAGGAGGCGCTCGAGCGGGGCGACGACTTCACGATCGCACAGTTCTTCGACGACTTCTTCGACGCCGGCGTGATCCCGATCACGCTGACTCGGTGGCAGATGACCGGGTCGAGGGACGCGATCCTCGACCCGGGGAATCCCTGAATCGAGGTGCCGGACTCAGACCCAGGAAGAGGTGAGCCCTAGCAGGGCGTCGATCTCTTCCTGGATGTTGAACAGTGCGACCCCGACCCGGATCTGCTCGCCTCCCTCCTTGAGGCTCACCCGGATGTCTGCGTCCTCGAGATCGGCCCGCGCGCGCGAAACGGACTGTCCGTGCTCGAACGTCACGATCGCCGACCGGTTCCCGTCCGGAGTCAGCACGCGGTGCCCCTGCGCTGCCAGGCCATCGCGGAGTCGCCGGGCCAGCCCCACCGTATGGGCCTCGACGTTCGGGACACCCACACCGAGCAGGTAGTCGAGCGCGGCGCTCAGCTGGTACACGGCGCCGAAACCGAGCGTGGCGTAGCCGTACTTTCGGCCGTCTTCGTACAGGCGGTAGCGATGCTCCCCCAGATCCTGTTCGATCTGCAACGATCCCCACCGGTCGACTCCCACCGCATCCAGCAGCTCCTCCCGGACATAGAACGGCGCGACGCCGTACCCGCCGAGCAGCCACTTGTATGTACCGGAAGTCAGGAAGTCGATCCCGACGTCCTTCACGTCCAGATCGAGCATGCCCATCCCCTGGATCGCGTCGGCATAGAGATACGCTCCGTGGGCGTGCGCCAGATCGGCGAGTCCCCGCAGGTCGTGTCGATAGCCATTCTGGTGCGAAACCCACGCGACGGAGATGAGCCGCGTACGGTCGTCCACCAGCTCGGCGAACGCCTCGACCGGCGCCTCGCCGTCAACGTTGCGAACGGTTCGCACCTCCAGCCCCGCCGATTCCGCTAGCTGCCGGTAGAGGATGAACGTCGTCTCGTAGTGGAGGTCGTCGATCACGACGTTGTCGCCGGGCGCGAAATCGAGCGCGCGCGTGATGATGTTCTCGCCGTCGCTGGTGGCGAAGAGCATCCCGACCTCAGGTGCCGACGCTCCGACTATCCGCGCGAATTTCGATCGGGCCTCATTGGTCTCCGCGAGCATGTCGCCGAGGCTCACCGGCTGGCTCGCCTTTCTCGCGAGGAAGGCCTGGGCGGCCTCGACGGCCTGCCGCGGAGACGGCGTGATGTAGGCGCCGTCGAGGTAGATGCCTTCGTCCACGACCGGGAAGTCGGGACGCACACCGAGCGGGTCGCCGGACCATTCGGCGATCGACCCTAGTGCGCTGGAGCCCCGAGGGAGTGCCGCGATGGCGGCGGCTGCGGACACAGAGCCAAGGAACTCGCGACGAGTCTTCATTCAGGACCTCCAGCCAGCCGGCGACAGGGTTCACCCCGCAAGGTCGGCCGGGAGCCGGGTCCCGGCGAGCCCTCCGTTCAGAGAGAAGGGTCGCCAGCATCCCGTTGACCGTGGGGTTGTTCGGCCTACGGCTGTCCCGTATTCCCCATGTCGTCTCGCGAAGTTCCGAAAACCATGGAAGGCTAGTGAGGCCCGATGGGCGCGATCGACGATTGTCTTCAGGCTAACGCCGAGTTTGTCGGCCGGGGGGACGCCGCGGCCGTCCCGGTCCGTCCGTCCCGCCGACTGGCGATCGTTACGTGCATGGATTGCCGTCTCGAGCTGACCGGCGCCCTGGGCCTGAGGTCGGGCGACGCGCACATGATTCGTAACGCGGGTGGCGTGGTGACCGAGGACGTGATCCGGTCGCTCACTCTGTCTCAGGCCCTGCTCGGCACCCGGGAGATCATGTTGATCCACCACACGAACTGTGGCCTCCTCGCCTCGAGCGACGACGCCCTGGGCGAGGCGATCGAGGACGCGATCGGTTCTCGGCCGCCATTCGCCCTCTCGTCCTTCGACGACGTGGAGGCCGATGTTCGACGATGTCTGGCGGTTCTGAACGAGAGTCCCCTGATCGTGCACGACCAGGAAATCCGGGGGTTCGTGTACGATGTCGAAACCGGACAGATCAGCGAGGTAGCTCCCGAATGACGCGTTCTCTCCTGACCGCCGCCGCATTCTCGCTGCTTATCGCGGCAGGAGTCGGGGGCCAGGAGCGAGCGCGCTTCCAGGTTTCGGGCTACGTGCGCGTCACCGAGACGAACGAGGTGATCCGGTACGCGCGGCTCCGCGTCGAGTCGATCGACGTCGGCGCCGAGTCCAACCGGTTCGGGTTCTATACCCTCCTGCTCGAGGCGGGCACTCACGTCATCGAGGTCTCGTCGCTCGGGTACGAGAGCGCCGCGCGGACGATCACCGTAACCGGCCCCGCAACGCTCGACTTCACGCTCAGCCTGCGACCGATAGTGCTGGAGGACCTCACAGTCGAGACCGAGCGGGAGCCGGACGACATCGACCCCAACACCGTCGAGATGAGCGTCGTCCGTCTCGACGTTCCGGCCCTCTCACGCCTGCCAGTCGTTCTGGGCGAGGCGGACCCCGTTCGGGCGCTCACGCTGTTTCCGGGTGTCTCGACCGCGAACGACGCGACGACGGCGCTCAACGTGCGCGGCAGCGGGACCGACGAGACGCAGATCCTTCTCGACGACTCGCAGGTCTTCAACCCGGCGCACGCGATCGGGCTCTTCTCTTCCTTCAACCCCGACGCCGTCGACGACGTGACCCTCTACAAGGGGGCGATCCCGTCGCGGTACGGGGGTCGTCTCTCGTCGGTTCTCGAGATCCAGCAGCGAGAAGGGAACTCGCGGGAGTTCGAGGGGGCGGCGACGATCGGTCTTCTCGCCAGCAGGCTGAGCCTCCAGGGCCCGCTCTTCGACGGGTCGGGGTCGTGGCTGTTGGCCGGCCGCAGGACGTACGCGGACCTCTTCCTCAAGCTCTCGAGCGACCCGGATCTGAAGGAGAGCACGGCGTACTTCTACGATCTGAACGCCAAGGCGAACTACCGCTACGGCGCCACGGGACAGGTCATGGTGTCGGGCTACTTCGGCCGCGACCGGTTCCGCGTCTCCGACGTGGTGTCGGTTGGGTGGGGCAACGCCGCCGGGACCCTTCGATGGAATCAGGCGTTCGGGTCGCTTTTCTCGCACGTCACGCTCGCGTACAGCGACTACGACTACGAGCTGATCAACGGGTTCAACTCGCTCGGGGTCTCGTGGAACTCCAGGGTGCGAAGCCTGAACGCGAAGATCGACGAGTCGTGGACGATCGGGCGCGGGAGCATCCTCGAGTTCGGCATCAGTCTGACCGACTACCTGATCGAGCCGGCGACCATCACGCCGACCGAGGGGTCGAGCGTCGTCGCGCGCACGTTCGAATCGCAGAAGGGCCTTTCTCCGGAGGCGTACGTCGAGCATGAAGTCGAGCTCGGGCGGTTGACGCTTCGCTACGGGCTTCGTGGAACCGGCTTCGTACGACGCGGTCCGGGAACGGTCCTTCAGTACGAGAACGACGAGCCGGTGGTCTTCGATGCGGGGCTCGGCCGCTACGAGCCCGGGGTCGTCGTCGACAGCACGTTCTTCGGAAGCGGCGAGACGATCTCGTCCGATTGGGCGCTCGAGCCCAGGGCTTCGGTGCGGTTCGGCCTGACCGAGACCTCGTCGCTCAAGGCGAGCTACACGCGGACAACGCAGTATCTCCGGCTCGTCACGAACACGAACTCGACGAGCCCGCTCGACATCTGGGAGCCAGTCGGGCCGTACGTCGAGCCTTCGCGCGCCGACCAGTTCGCCGTCGGGTACGCGCGGACGTTTTCGCGGGGCGCCTACTCGGTCTCGGGCGAAGTCTACTACAAGCGGATGCGCGACCTCGTCGACTACGTCGACGGCGCGCAGCTGCTCCTCAACGAGCAACTCG
>Ga0224508_10000734_pt1 | contig 31214 bp, 34 predicted proteins | sample SF_Jan12_sed_USG_4_FD_170157 | JGI IMG/M metagenome (GOLD analysis project Ga0224508, IMG submission 170157) | Sediment microbial communities from San Francisco Bay, California, United States - SF_Jan12_sed_USGS_21 | ecosystem: Environmental > Aquatic > Marine > Sediment | place: USA...
AGAAAATCTGAATGCCCCAAAATAGTGTGAACAACAACACCAGACAAGGATGCAAATAACAAAATTAGCTGAGAAGTGGGTGCTGCATATTTCATAGCCATTCCCATTCCAACTACCATTAAGGGAACAAAGATTATTCCTCCACCAATTCCAAAAAAGGCCGAAATTATTCCTGCAAAAAAGCTTGCTCCTACTGCAAATATCATCATCTGGGAAGAGAGATTTTTTTCTCTACTCTCAATTTTTTTTCTCAAAAATATGTAAACTGCAGATGCAATTAATACAAATCCAAATAGAATTTTAAAGATTTCAGGTGTGACATCACTTGATATGTAAGCTCCCAAAACAGTTCCAGGGACTGTAAGCAACCCAAGTTTTAATCCAAGAGAATATTCAATTCGTTTTTGTCTAGAGTACGAAATAGTTGATCCTACTGCATTACTAAATGCCGCAAAAAGACTATTGCTTGCTGCAAGGGTTGGAGAAAAACCAAAAAATGTCAAAACTGGAACTATAATTATTCCCCCACCCAATCCAATCATAGATCCTAGCACTCCTGCTACAAATCCTAAAGGAATAAGCCATAATTGATCAATCATAGTAAACGTCAATCAGACAATCTTATTGTATATTATAAGCCATCATAAACGGGTTTTATTGTGAATTTTCAGATACAATTCTGAAAAAATGTTTAGAATCTAAGAATTATTAATCTCGTTTACTGTTTTTTTACAGATACATTTAGGGCGTTTTAGATGACACTTGTTACAATAATGTCTTTGTGTTCGAGCTATTGCCATAATATAACATTTCGAGTAAGTGGATAAAGGTTTGCTGTTTGACTTTGGTAGGATTTGTAGGTTAGAATCTCTGCAGCAATAACCAAAATGAAATCTATTCAAAGGAATTAAAATTATTTTTTTGAAAAGGATTTTAGTAATTTTTTGTCATAACTAGAGTTATTATCAAAAAAGGAATTGATGATTAATCTATTTTAAGAGTAAAATGAGACTAAAGATATGAAATCCTCTGAGATGAATTCAGAAATTGAAGAAATTGTAAAATCTAGATCTAAAGGTGTTTATTCAAAATGGAGAATAGGTAGAGCAAACAGTTCTTCTGATGCCAAAAAGCAACATGGAAATCCAGATGATTGGCATGATTGGGATGCAGACACTGCCGATGATGCAATTGAAACCGTAGATTATTTTGTAGATAAAGGGATGAGAAAAGAAGGAGTAGGTTATGGAGGGGCTGATTTTGTTTATATCTTCTTTAGTGGTTCTCCCCAAGAAGAATTATGATTAAACAATCAGAACAGAAGATGCACATGAAACTTGAAAATTTTCATCCTTCCCAAAAAATAATTTCAAAGACCTTAAGAAGAATTTATTTCCTTTATTTGCTCATTTTGTTTCTCTTCAAAGGATCTTGAAGTTTTAGTGTAGGATTCACCGTTTCATTTTAAATTAAATGATTAACATACATTTCTAGAAAATCATCATCGATTACTGGTTTTAAAAATTTATCATCAGAATTAATTGCACTTTTAGCCTCTTTTAATGAAGTTGGTAATTTCTTAATTGATAGTCTTTTCATTTCCCGTTCAGATAATTTGTACGTGTCAACATCAACAGGATTTGGAGGTTGAATTTTCTTTTTTACTCCATCAAGACCGGCAAGCAAAATGGCAGTTTCAACTAGGTAAATGTTAGATGTAGGATCAGGTGGTCTGTATTCTATTCGCTTATTTTCTGGTCTTTTTTTATGATGAGCAGGAATCCTTACACTTACTGAGCGATTCATTTTTCCCCATGCAATATTAGTTGGAGCCTCAAAGCCAGGTACCAGCCGCCTGTATGATTGTGGAGATGGATTGGTGATTGCACAAAGTGCTCTTGCATGATCTAACAGACCTCCAATGTAATAATGAGCAATTTGACTTAATTCTGCATATTTATCTGAAGGATCATAAAATGCGTTGTAATCTTTTTTGTTTTTTATTTTCCAGAGACTTTGATTAATGTGAACCGCAGAACCGTTATCGTTTGGCATAGGCTTTGGATTAAAACTTGCAACCATTCCACGCCTTGAAGCAACTTCACGTACGGTCTTCACACCCGTAACAAAACTGTCTGCCATCTTGAGAAGGCCCTGATATGACAAGACAATTTCGCTTTGCCCAGCTGTTGCTACCTCATGATGATGAGCAATTACCTTTGTTCCAAATTTTTTTAGTATGTCACAAGCCTCATCTCGAAAATTTGTCAAAGTGTCTGATGGCGAATCTCGGTAATATCCTCTTTTTAGATTAATTACATCGTCTGTATTTTGAGAAACCCAAGGTGCCTCTTTTGAAATAATTTGAGGTGATTTTGATTTACTATTTTTTGCAGATGGTAAATTTGATTGAAATTTATCGAAAATAAAAAATTCCAATTCAGCTGCCCAATATGATTTGGCAAATCCATTTCTCTTTGCATACTGCTCTGCTTTTTGGGCAATGTATCTAGAATCTCTTGAAAAGCGTCCCTCTCCAAATCCCTTGTAGACATTTGCAAACATTCTTGCAGATTTTGATGAATAGTTTTGTCCATCATCGGTATTTGTATCGAAGAAATCGGGTAAGGTTGTAAATGTTGCAGGGTCAGGAGTAAGTAAAATATCTGATTTATCAATTTCAGTAAATCCAAGTATAGAGCTTCCATCTAAAGGAAATCCTTTTACAAAAGATTCTTCTGTTATCTCTTCTGCAGGAATGCTTAGTTGGTGAAGTTGGCCAAAGGGATTACAAAATTGTAATCGAATCCATTTTACACCTGATTTCCTTATCAGATTTACAACATTTTTTGCTGACGTATCGAGTTAACCTACAATGATCACTGAAAGGGCACAATATATCAACCATGTTCTCATTATCAAAAATAATAGGAAATTAAATGAAAACTTGATTATCTTGGAAGGGAATTTTTTTGGTTCAGTTCTCTTTCAAAAAATAATTTCATAAATATTTGAGAGAACAAGGAAGATGCTCTAAATTATTTCGTATATTATATCTTGGATTTAATTTGGGACGATAAATTTCCACAAATATCCTTCTGTGTTAGTCGTAATTTCTAACAACAGATCTTTTTGAGCCAGTCCATTAATTTCAGATGTGCTGGTGATTCTTTTGGCCTCTAGGTGATGAGAATGTGCAGCATCAATCCAGTCTGAAACGGATTCAAAACCGCCGGGTTTTTTCTCCTCCCAGCAATCACATACAAGGGATTCTACCATGGTTTGATAGATAATTTTTACATCATCGAGTTGAGAGGAGATTGGATCTGCCTGGATTACACCTATCACATATTTTGGTGAATTAGATACCCCAACCATGTGGATATTTCCCAAATAACGCCCTTCTGAATCTAAAAGTTCAGTTGATGTACAGTATTCAATGGCATTTTGGATAGATTCATCTGAAAAAAATGTACAGTACTTGTCAATTGAAAACCCATTTAGTTTCAAAGCCGAAGACATTGAAATGTTGTGCATCCATAAAAGAGACTGAATCTCTTTGTTTGTTTCAGTGTATGAGATGGATAATGTTTCATTATTTGTCTTTTCAGTAGGAATCAAAAAAACTGCAAAAATTGCAACTATCGTAATTCCAGAAATTAGTGGAATCAGAATTTTTTTATTCATTTTTTTCTTACTCTATCTTTCCAAGATAAGGTTTTGCAATTTTAAATAGAAATTATATCAAGCTTTGAATCTGTTGTGATATTAAACTCTTCAATAAATCCCGAAGTCACCTCCAAAATATACTTGGCATCTCCACTTGGAACAATGCTTTGGCAAGCCATTATTTCAGTGGGAGTCTTACAAGGCGGAATATTTTTTTCAATATGCACAATATTTCCTCCTTCATCAAACCATATCATATCAAGTGAGAATTGCATGTTGAGCATCCACAAAGAATAAACTCCTGATTCATTGAATACAAAGATCATTCCTTGATCATAAGGTAGTTGATCTTGAAACATCAACCCACGGACACGTCTAGGTTCCGTATCTGCGACCTGGACTTCAAGGACAGTTTCATCAATCTTGATTGTTCCTCTGGGAAACTCTACGGATTCTAGTTTACTATCACTAGGAATTGATAATATTCCCACAATTCCAATAATCACAGCAGCTGCTGTAATTGGAACCAAAGCCTGAGTTCTCGTAGTCACACATTTCCATACTTTTTCCTTTTAAAATAGCTTAATGAAAAAAAGGTGAAATTGATTAAATTTGGATTACACCTTTTTCAACAAGATACTTTAGTCCTTTAATAAAATCATCTTCAGGGATTAAATCATTTGCCCACCAACTTGCATTGTTTTTTACCCATAATGGAACACTATTGTCCATCCATGATGCAGGGTATGGTAGATCAGGAATGTCTATTATTTTTTCTTTTACCAAATATTGTATTCCTTGAATGAAGGAATCATCATTAATTTGGCCATTTGCCCACCAGTTTGCATTGTTTTTAATCCATTCAGGAATTAATTTAGGATCTGGCGAAGGATCTCTACCAATTGCCAAGTTAATTTTAAAGGTGCTATTGGAGGAAAATTTTGATTGTAGATTTTCACTATCAGTCATTATGCTAAAGGATATAGTTTCAGCGGGGATTGATTGAAATTTAATTTCATTTACCTCAATAATGACATCATATGATTGTCCTCCTTTGAGCATAATTGGAATGGATTCCGAACCTGTAGCAGAATGAATCAACGTAGGTCCCAAAAGGTTTACTCCATTTTTAGAAACTGTAATTTTATAATCAATGTGTTCTAGAATTCTTTGGGCAGGGTTTACAAAATCAAAATTTAATAAAATATTTTTCTTAGAATTATCTTGATCAACTATCGAAGTCGCCTGTTCAAAGATAAAGGTGGATTTTGCTGAACCGTTTTCCTCCCCATACATTGCTAGGACAGTATAGGTTCCAGAGTTGTTCATTAACATGTCACCTGCAATCAATTCAGTTTGGAATTTTTTTGTAGAATCAACAGTCAATTTTTCTATAGAAATAATATTTCCATTTGGTGCAATAACCATTAAACTAATTTCGTGTCCAAAAAGAAGTTCATCCACATCACCGTATACCGAAATGATCTCTCCATTTGAATAGGCATTCTTATCAGTGTTAAGGGCAATAAAATCAAAATCTTGCGCATGTACATTTTGTAGGGAAAAACCCAAAATAATTGACAGCAGTACAAATTGTAAAATTTTCAAGTATAACTTCCATATAATTAGAATATTTAACAATAGGCAACTGTCATACTGTGTTATTACATATTTGACAAAATTATTTTTTTAAAGAGAAATCATGATAAGAATTTTTTAATATTTATCAGAAATTAAAGACGGTAGTTATTTTCTTTTACACCAACAACGAGGACTGCACGAAAAGGATTGGAAAGCATTTTCCTCAACTTCAATAGCTTTTTTCTTTTCATACATAAAAATAACAATAAATTATTTGAATTTATCTTCAGTTCTGTTTTATTTTGAACATACAACTAGGCTCAAATTTAGCCTAATTTTGAATTTGTTGAGTTATCTGATTTTGAATTTCATCAACAATTGAAATCGTTCTAGATGATTCAAAGGGTATTGGTATTGATTGCCCCAATAATTCAAAGTATGCAGTGCCATTAACGGTAATTTCAATTACGCCTTCGGTGTTAATCATAGACTCTATGGCAGGCCTTAGGCTTTCTTTTTCAAAATTTTGTGAAATGGGAATGTCTTTTGTTTCACCAGGATTAATCGTGGCGTTAATTTCACTATATCCTTCTCCAATTGGTATTCCATTAATGGAGAGGTGGTAAGATAGTTCTGGAATATACACAGGGAGCAACCCATTGTTACTAAACCCAAACACTAATTCCAAATTTATTCCTGCGATAACATCCAAAGCAGCTGCTATCCAATCTCCAGATAAAATATCAAGACCCAATTTAATTAGAGTAGACCAAGACAGAGTCTCAAGTTCAATACCAACGGATGAGATATCACTCAAAGAAACATGAATTTGGGAGTAAGAATAAGCAATTAATCCCAAAACAACTCCAACTATTATTACAATTGCAACAGCAAAAATTATCTCCTTTTTCAATAAATTTTGAAAAAAAATAGAAAAATTAAGTGTACTGGATAAAAAAAGGAAATCAAGTCCAATCAGAGGGGCAATAGAAGAACAGACCTGATTTCTAAGGCAACTTCAAAGATAATGTATTTATCAAAATCTCCAAATGTGCACCAAATTTTAGAAAAATGCCAAGATCAATTAGACAGAATCATGTCCACTAAATAATGAAGGACTATACTTCAAGATTTTATTCTAATACATATTCTAGTAAACATGGAACTAAAAATTGGATGTACAGGTTGGAGTTATGACGGGTGGTCAGGTACATTTTATCCCAAAAGGCTCCCAAAATCCGAATGGCTTCAGTATTACTCTAAGGTTTTTCCAATAACTGAGATAAATTCAACATATTATAGAATTCCAGACCAGAGCATCACAAAAAAATGGAATTTAGATACTCCAGATTCATTTAGGTTCACGGCAAAATTTCCATCAGTTATCACGCATGAAAATAAATTAAAAAATGTAAAAGAACAAGTTTTCAAATTTTTATCCTCGCTTACCCCAATGTATGAAAAAGTTCTTGCCTTGGTGTTGCAGCTTCCGCCTTCTTTGACATTTGAAGAAGCCAAACCCAGACTAGAAGAGCTGTTTTCATATCTGCCTTCAGATTTTAGATATCCAATAGAAGGTAGACATGAATCGTGGTTCACAGAAGAGGCCTTTGATTATATGACAGAGCAAAACCACTGTCTTGTATGGAATGAAGTAAAAGGTGTTGACAACCCTGCAAAAATAACTTCAGACTATGTATATCTTCGATTGATTGGAGATAGAAGCATACCCGAATCTGAATTTGGAAAAGTAATCATAGATAGGAGTGAAATTTTGCAAAAATGGACAGATAAAATAAAGAATCTAAATGGTAAAGTAAAACTTGCAAGTATAATGGCAAACAACCACTTTGAAGGATTTGGTCCTGCAACCGCAAACACCTTGAGGATGCAATTAGGACTAGAACATGTAGTGTGGGAGGAAAAAAAGCAACAAAAGCTAGAATTCTAGTTTTCAAATGGCTCTAAAATTGATTTGCAACACTCGTCAAGTAATTGCGAGTATTTTTTTGCATCATACCTGTCTGCAAATTCAATTGGAACAACTCGATGCGAAATTTTTCTGGAGTAGTCACTAATCACATAATGAATCTTTTGTCCTGGCTCTACATTACGACCCTCCCATTTTAGCTGGTTTACAGCATCTGCCTGTATTGTACGGCTTTTATGTTGCCCTGTTCCTCGAGTCACCTTGTTTGTAAATGCTAGGTCTTTTACAGATATTTTGTGCCCAAATATCCTCCTATCATATTGATTTTGGATAGATTTTGCCATAGGCATCAACTCTTTAATTTCTGAGATTGTTTTGCATTTTGCAAATAATTGTAAAATGTCTGTCTGGCACTGTTTAAAAAATTGTGGTGTGTCACGTCTTCTAATTTCAATGCCACGCAGTTTTAGTTTGCCATCTTTGTTTGCACCAAAGTATCTGTTTGCAACAGGTAATTTGATATTGTTTTTTGAAGGCAAAAACACAATCCAATTATACACATCTAGAGATAAATCAAATCCAGTTCTTTTTGCAATTGTGTCTCTTAGCATGCCATATTCATGAACAGTAGAGTTTTTCTTGTACACCCATAATGAATCAACTATTCCATGCAATACGGTAAAACCGTGCTCTTCTGCAATGTTCATGGCTTGCAGTAATAGATGTCTTGCATATGCACACACTGCCATGTGAGCATCTATTCTTCCAAATTTTGCATTGTTGAATCCCAAGTATCCAAACGACGTAACTAGAATCCATTTCAATGCAGCTTTTCGTTGCGCGTATATTGAACGCCGTTCTTTGTTGTGTGTTGTCTCTATAAGGTCGGTGTATTTTTTTCTCTTCTCTAATAAAATGTGCAAAGATTGTGGAACTATACCCTGTTTTTTGCAAATACGATATCCAAGACCTGGTACTATGCTAGAAGAATCAGGACAACATTTACAATTAATAGTTTCAGCTGAGATATTTTTTTGCAACATTATATTTCCAAATAAAGAGGCAAAGTCTACTTCACCCACATTTTCATGTACGCCAATTCGTGGCTCTAAGATAAGACCACCACGATCTCCGACTAGCAAATCCAGTCTTGTTTTGAATATTTCAGATACTGTTGGTTTCCATGGAATCAAGAGATTTTGTTTTGTTGCATTGTAAAACTGGACTGAGCTCATACATTTTCCAATAGAAGCCCTAGCTGCCGTTTGGATTGGCAATCTACATGTTCGTGAAATCTCATAGATTGCCTGAAGAGACTGCTCAGTCTCCCACAAGAATGCATTTGAGCGATCTATGTGGATTCGACCCTTCAATTGAGCCGATGTAGGCTTGAAATGAATCTGCCCGTAGGAATAGTATGACGTGCCATTTCTTTTTGGTATCAAAAGCGGATTAGATTCTCTGCCCAAAATCAATTTTTTGGAAATCTTGTTTTTTTCAGCTCGGAATGCAAGGTATGGGAAATCCCAAGAGTCTCCCTTTTGTGTTATAATAAAATCAGGATCAATGTCTTGAATCATCCGAACACAGTCAAGTATGATTTGCGCTTCAGAATCTGATTGTATAGTAGCATCATTGATCTGAATTGATTTTATTTTATCTGTAAATCTTGGTATTTTTTGAGTGGTTTTTGCATTTACTCGAAGATTTATTTTTGTAAATGCTGGTAGTTCATAATCAGTATCTGCAACATCGGATTGTGGTATCCATGTATCTTGTATTACATATTTTCCAAGTGGAAACAAATTATATTCATACATAAAACTCTGAGCAGGTGGAACATCTACATTGTATAATCTATACACACCAAACTTGTCAAGTTTTTCTATTGTTTTTCCAAGATGTGTAAGATCAGATGATTTTTTGACAGTAAATTTTAGCACACGGGATTTTTTCAGATCTGATACTTTTTCTATTTTATTTACCCATTCATATTTTTTGATTAGAGGAGATATCTCAAAGTTTTTTTTTAGTATATCTAGTTTGTGTCTGGTATTAGATGCAACATAAAGGCAAGGAGTCCATTGTTTTTCAAGTCTATGTATTTTTTTATTTTTAATCCATAAAATTATTTTATCATCTAATGAATATACATCAAAAAGCCATCCGCGAATCATTTTTTGTCTAGTAAGAACTGTATCATTTGATGTTGTATCAAAATCAAAGACATCATCAACGAGGATGTTGTGTATGGTGCCCCCTTGGAATTAATTGCCTTGATGTATCGATAACATTGTCTAATCATTTTATTGAAAAGTTTTTTGTCCTCGATACGAAGACCATCACCAAATGCACTCCAAGATTCAATCTCCTTTGATAGTAGATCATCATCTGGAAATAGGCTCAATTTGACTCACCCAGGCTCAAAATTTGCTTGAAATGATGAAAAATTATTGCCATAAAGATAGATTCCAGCCTAACTGGTCTACACCCCATCATGCATGCAGAAATGTATAGCCTTGCTGTGGCAAACATATCATCAAAGAGTGCTTTGTTTTTCTTGTCGAGGGTTGCACGAAATAGTTTCCATTTCTTTTCTTCTTGATATAATGCAATACGAAACGAAGGAACAGTTTTTCCCATAAAATCACCTAGTGTTGTGGAATGATTTCAAGTATGTCATCATCTAACAATACAGATTGCATTTTACCTAAATCATTAATATGAATAGTTAATGCGTTGGAACTTTGTTTTATTTTAATAGTTTTTGAAAATAGTTGCAATAGCATACCATCAAATGCAGTAGGCAATCCAAGAGATATAACAACCAGGCAGTTTTTAATTTCTTTCAAAGACTGTACAACTGTTTTTAGTATTTGTTGCATTTCATGGGGGTTCGAATAAGGATCATTTGTAAAAAAATGAAGCAAGTGAGTAATTACCACAATTTTTGTATCATACTGTTTTATTGCATCATGTAGCTCATTTACAATAAGATTTGCAATCTGATAAACAGTAAATGTTCTACAAGACATTATTCCAGACAGGATTTTTTTCACATCCAATCCATATTGCTGTGCAAAATCAACACATTGGTATAGATCAGAGCTATTAGCGCCATCTATTAGCAATACTTTAGAATTAAGACCTCCATATCTGCAAGGAAGTTGGGCTCTAACACACAGTCGCTCTATTATTTTTTGGGTATGAATTCCCGAAAGACAGATTTTTTGATCAGGAGTAAGAAAATGTAAAATTGAATCAATCTTGTCAATATCAAATGTAATCTTTGGTAATTGTGATGCTTTTTGAAATATTACTGCAGGGGATTTAGTGAGGGGTTGTATTTTTTGTTGCTGTAATGAATTACTCAAAAGTGTACCACAAAATGGGCAGGGCTCAATACTACAAATCAGATGAGTCTCAGAATTCAATTCCTTAAGAGTATTGTTGCAATGCCCGCAATAATACAGAGATAATTCCTTATTCACCTTGTTTTATGCGTAAATTTGGCTTAATAGATAAGGTAATGTCAGAATACCCCGATCAAAATCAAGATGTTTTAAGGAATTTTTGTTCATTTGAACAATCTCAGTTTCTTATTGCTGAAAACTATTTTGAGTTATGGCAATAACCATACACATGGTAAACAGAATCAGAGAAGGACTGCAAGAAAAAGAGTCTTCTGATTTTAAAGAAAAATAAATTAAAAAATACCAGGTCAGTAAAGTATCATAGATTTAGGAAATTATTCTAATTGTAAAATATAAAATTTAATTTGTTATTTTGTCTTAACAAATTCTTTTATTTTGTTAAGATTAGTAATATTTGATTCATGAAACATCACCACGGTTTCAGCCAATGAATCAGGTAAGACCTCTTTGAGATGATCTACCAAGTCATTGCCTCCAGATATCATATTATCAATTAGTTCTTCAATTTCATTTTTCTTCTCAACCACAAGTTCTAATAGATTAACTAGTATTCAATTGATTCTATTTCAAGGAAAAGCAATGATAAAATGGATTTTTAATGGTAGCTCACGCAAGGCCTAGAGGGGGCATAAATAGAGCTCTTGCCGTGAACTTCCTAAGGATATATTATTTTAAAAATTACTTAAAAAAATGCTTGTTCAAAACTAACAACAATTATCCAAATAGGTGGTTGACGCTAAAATATTGATTTTTTAAAATCACTCAATGACGATAAGGTATTTTTTGTCTCATGACCAATATCATGGATGGTAGTACCATTGTATTTTTTATCAAGATATCTTCCTGCAACAATCATTGGTCCGCCAATTGCACAAGTTACACCAGTAGGTTCTGGCACCCAAAGCATAAGAAATCCAACTTTTTGGAGTTTTTTTCCAGGGGCAGAAGCTTTTTGGAGACACCCTAAAGACTTGGTATGACCGTGGTCAAGCTTGGCGACATCAGAATAAAGACTAGCTCTCCTATGGGTCGTTTCATGCATTTTACGTAATTTGTCTAGTCGTGCCTTTAGTTTATCTGCCATACACTGTGGTTTTAGGAAAAATTAGTTAAGATTCAAAGATCAAAACTGGACACCCACAAGTCAATTTCAAATAACTAGATTTTCCACCAAAAGAATCCAATTATACTAGATAGTCAGTAAAAACACGATATTGAAAAAAGAATCCAAGAGATTAGAGTCAATTAAAGCAGCTCACCAATTAGAAAAGAGTAATTTCAGCACCAGAATGGAAGATTATTTGGAAATCATATCCGAACTAGTAGAACTAAAAGGGTATGCAACAACTTTGGATATTTCCAGATACATGCATGTGAGTGCGCCAAGTGTTACCAAAATGCTTCAGAGATTAGATGAAAATGGATTTTTGGAATATGAAAGGTATCATGGAATTAATCTAACTAAGAAAGGGATTCAAGTTGCGGAAGGTATTCGTCAGAAACATGGGATTTTGTTAGAATTTTTTGAAATTCTTGGGGTTGGATTCGAAACAGCAAATCAAGATGCAGAAGGAATAGAACACCACTTAAATCCAAAAACCATTAAACAGTTACGAAAATTCATAACATTTCTGAAATCAAATCCAAAAATCTTAGAGAATTTCAAAAATCTTTAAGATAGATACGAATTTCATCTTGTGAATTTGCAAGATGCATGAGGCTCTTTGCAACATCAGAACGTCTAGGAATTTTAATTTGCCCTTTTTTACCAATCCTGGATGTTGTAACATACTTGTCATTGACAAAAATATCTGCATGCATTGAAGTGTACTCTTTACTAACAGTTAACACAAGAGAGGTTTTAGACTCTGAAAAAGAAAATGGTAAATCCCCAGATCCTTCATAAGATGACGGACCGCGTTCAACTACATCAATGTGAATGTTTAGAGATTTTTCAATATCGTTTATGTTAGATCCCCCTCGCCCAATAATGGCAGGAATACTCTGTTTGTCAACAGATACTCTGACTCTGTTATCAGATAAAATTTCTACCTCAGATTGTGGATCGTATCGTTTGAAAGTTTCCCTAATTTTATCTTCAGCGAGTTTCTCGATTCCAACCTTTTGAGTTTTTTTACCTATAGGAACAATTACATTCTCCTCACCAAATGTGTAGATTTCATGCTCAAGAGAATTGTTTTCAAAATTTCTAATCTCAATTACAGGTCTTGCCAAGTCTGACTCAGTCATTCCTGTTGGCACTTTTACTTTGAGCTCCAAGTCATACACTTTTTCAATTTGTCCATCTTTTACAAACACTACAGTGTCTAGAACATTTGGAATAATTCCAAGCTCAATTTTTCCGATGAATCGTTGAATCGCATCTAAAGGAGAATTTGCATGAACCACTCCAACCATTCCAACACCTGTTAGTCTCAAATCAGAATATGTGAGAAAATCTTCTCGTCTTCTTACTTCATCAAAAACTGTATAGTCAGGTCTAACCAATAATAAAATATCAGCAGTATTATCAAAACTGCCATCAAGTTTGCTGTACTGTGTTATACCAGGATCGACTTGCAGGTCTCGTGGAGACTCAAATGTTTTGACAATTTTTCCCTGGCTGTGATAAAAATTTGCAAGTCCAGATGCCAAGGTACTTTTCCCAGAGCCTGGAGGACCAGAAATAACAATTCCTTCCGCCCTATCTGAAAAACGTTCCATCAATTCTGTAGAGATTGAATAATCATCTAAGGTTAGTTTTACAATAGGATGAACAATAGTAATTTCAAAGGATTCAGAAAAAGGAGGCGTAGTTATTGCAATCCGGTAATCTTTGTACTGAATTACAGATGCACCTGTTTTTGAAATCTCGAGTGTGCTAGATTCTAAAGTTTTTGTAGTTTCTAAGATTTGTTTTGCCATAAACTCTAAATCATCACGGACCAGCAACTCATCACTAATTTTTGTCAAGATAAAAGATCCAGGTTTTCCTTTTTTTGCCAAAGGAGAAAGGTTTTCTTTTAGATGAACACTCATTGTCTCAGAGTCAAAATATTTTAGGAATTCAAGTTCCTCTTCTTTAATTACCGGATGCAAAAATATGGAAGTGATTCCTTCAGTTTGTGCAACTAAATGCTGAACATTATCAGAAGTGTAAAGAGTGGCTTGGTTTTTCTTTGCAATGTCTTTGATAATAGAATCAATTTTTCCTTTTCCTGCCATACGGATTTCTTCAAAGGAAGGGTGAGTACCTTGAATTGTAATTTCTAATCCAAGATTTTTTGATAAATCTTTAAGGTTTTTAATTTCTCTTAATCCAGAAAACCCCTGATCTTTTTTCTGAGATGCCTGAGATTGTAATTCATCAATTACGGCCTGAGGGATTATTATCTCAGAATTTCGGACATTCCCAGACTCTGCCTGTTCCATAAATAGCCCATTAATGATCACACTTGTATCAAGAACAATCTTTACCAAAACTCTCTCCAATTTTTAGAATAATGTTAGCCCTAAATTAGTTTGCTTGAATCCTAAATTTCTAATTCAGAGTTTCGTTAATTTGTTTTAGGACTTCTTTGAAATCAAATGGTTTGGAGATAGAAGAGGAGGCCCCTATTTTCAAACACTGGTTTATTATTTTTTGATCATCACTAGCGGTTATTAAAACAACTTTAGCTTCAGAATTTTTTCCCATAATCTCTTTTAATACAGTTAGGCCATCTTTTTTTGGCATTGCCAGGTCTAGCAATAACAAGTCTGGAGATGACTTGAAAAATAAATTCACAGCATCCTCACCATTTGTAGCTTCTGCCACAACGGTATGTTTTCCTATAGCCAAAATATCCTTTAAGACTAGGCGAATTGCATCAGAATCATCTGCAACCATAATGTTTGCCATTTAAGTTACCTCAAAACTTGCCATATTAAAAATAATTAATCAATAATTTTTGAAGCAAAATCAGAAACCTGCGTCTGTACTTCACCCAAATCATGAGTTTTTCCCATTGCGATTGTCATTTGTTTAATTGAGAAAGAAAGAGGCTCGAAGAATCCATCAACTTGATGGCCAGATGCAATTTTCTTTAATACTGAATCAAGCGTTTTGGCCAAAGCTCCAATGTTTTCTTTTCCCATCATAGGCGCCAATCCCTTGATTTTATGCATGTGTTGTTCAATTTTGTCAGAATTTTTTGAGACATCAGCATCATTTTTGCAAGAATCTAAAATCAAGGCTATATCGGATATTTCATCATTAATTTCTTGAGTTGCTATTTTTATGAATTCTTCAGACATGACTGTTCAAGAAATAACATCTCCTATTTTTATACTTCATGCCTAGCTTTTCTAGGTGTGAAGATAGTTAGTAAATTGTATGTGTTGGTTGGGATTTTAATTGTAGCTGCTGCATTTAATTTGTTTTTACTGTATCAAGATGAAAAAGAAGGAATATTTGGTCAAGGCTCGGATCAACAAACAATAATTCAAATCTTGTTGGCGGTAGACATTGCGACGTTTTTTTTGGTACCAGTAGTAATTAGACAATCGCTTTCCCCTTTAGAGACAATCAATAAAGCGCTTTCAAAAGTAAAAGAAGGCACATATGGTGAGAAGATAAAATATACTTCTGAAGATGAGATAGGAGATCTAGTTGATTCATTTAACATAATGTCTGACACCATAAAAGAAAAAGAGGAACAAGCAAAAAAAACAGACATTGCAAAGGATGAGTTTTTGGCAATGATAACTCACGAGCTTAAAACACCACTCGTTCCAATCCAAGGATATTCAGATATTTTACTCAACGAACATTTAGGAGAACTAAATCAACAGCAAAAAGACAGACTATCAATTATCAAATCAAGCTCAGAAACACTTTTGGGAATAATCTCAGACCTATTGGACGTTCAAAAATTAGAAATTGGTCAGTTGAGAATGAAAAAAGAAGAACAAAATATCAAAGATTCAATTTTAAAATCAGTGAATGCTTTAATTCCACAAGCTGAAAAAAATGAAATCCAATTAACAACAAATGCAAATAATTTGGTTGTATATCATGATTCAGAAAGAATCAAACAAGTATTAACAAACTTAATTAAAAATGCCATGATTGCAGTCGAACCAAAAAAAGGGAAGATAGACGTATCAATGAAGGAAACACCTTCAGATATTCAAATCAGCGTACAAGATAATGGAATGGGAATTCCTAAAGACAAACAAAAGAATCTCTTCAAAAAATTCTACCAGGTAGATACCACTTTAACCCGAGAAAGAGGAGGAAGTGGATTAGGATTGGCAATTTGTAGAGGAATTATCGATAATCATGGAGGTAAAATTACTGTTCAAAGTGAGGAGGGCAAAGGTGCCAGATTTACCTTCAATATTCCAAAACAAGCAATTGCATTGGCTTAAAGAAAACACACTCTCAGAACTAAATTTTCTAACTCTCGTTAAAAAATGGATTTTAGGACAAGAAAAAGTATGGGAGAAGGGCTTGAGCACTCAAAAAATGATGAATTTTACTCAAGTTGTACAAAATATTTTGAATTCCTACGTGAAAAAGGAGAAACTGACTATGAATTTGAGGATGAATATTACTTTACAATGCCAGCAATATCAAGTAATTAACCTACAGAAGACTTACGAAGCACCTTGATTCTTTAATTTTCATGGATTCCCGTCTCAAAGAACTTTCCAATAAAGCCATACAATATGCATTAACTCAAGGAGTAGAGTATTGTGACGCACGAGTAGAAAAGAAGATGTCCAAATCAATCCTCATAGAAGATGGAGAAATTGAACATGCCAGAGACACAACAGATCAGGGAATTGGATTTCGACTTTTAAAAAATGGCGCATGGGGATTTTATGCAGTTTCTAACCCACGATCTTTTGAAGAGATTAAAGAATCAATCAAACATGCAATAAAAAATGCTGACCATTACTCCCAGAACAAAAATAATCCATCGAGTTTATTTCCCATACCTATTAACAAGATAAAAAAAGACTATCCAGTTTTGGAAAAGCCACAATTAGAAAGCTTGATCAAAATTGGTTTAGAATGTAACAAAACTATTTTAGAAAAACCACAAATTAAAAAATCAACCGTAAATCCTTGGTTCTCAGAAAATTCTAAATATTTTGTAAATAGTGAGGGTTCTGAAATTTTGCAAAATTTTACAGACGTGGTAATCCACATGACGGCTACTGCTCATCAATCAGGACTTACACAATCAGTAAACATTACTGAAGGAGGTAGAGGAGGAATGGAACAAATTACCAAAGACAACAAAGCACAAATCAGTGCGGACTTTATTTCCACAAAAGCTTCTCACCTTTTAGAGGCAAAACCTGCAAAGGAAGAAAAAACAATCCTAGTGATGAATCCAGATTTTGTATCTCTGCTGACCCATGAAATTTTAGGCCACCCATCAGAAGCTGACAGGGTTTTAGGAAAAGAGATGGCATGGGCAGGAGGTGCATGGTGGAAAGATAAATTAGGACAAAGAATTGGGTCTGAACATCTTAATGTTTTTGATGATCCTACAATCAAAGAAAGTCTAGGATGGTATTACTATGATGATGAAGGAGTGTTAACTCAAAAAACTAATCTGATTGAAAAAGGTGTTTTGAAAAATCACATGCAGAACAGAGAAACATCTGTGGCTTTCAATACTCCTCCAACTGGAAATATGAGAGCCACCGATTACCGATTCATACCTCTAATTAGGATGGCTTGCACCTGTATTGGGCCTGGAGATTGGAAACCCGACGAAATGATAAAAGATGTCAAAAACGGATATCTCATCTCAAACTGGAAGGTTCCCTCAATTGACATGAAAAGATACAACTGGAGTATTTCCGCACAATTTGCACAAAAAATTGAAAATGGAGAAGTAACTGATTTGGTAAGAGATGTAATCGTAATGGGAACAGCACCTGAATTTTTTGAATCAATTGATGCTTGTGGAGATGACTTTACTGTAAGACCAATTACAAATTGCGGAAAGGGAGATCCAATGCAATCAATGATTATGGGCAACGGAGGCCCATCCATAAGAGGGAAAGCAACAATAAGGAGCGTAAATTAAATCATGAAAAGTAATTTAGACATAGTTAGACAAAATGTGATTGAATGCACAAAATGTGATCTTTGTAAAACAAGAACAAATTCGGTACCAGGGAAAGGAAATTTTAGTTCAGATGTGATATTTGTAGGAGAAGCACCTGGAAGAAATGAAGATTTGAGGGGAGAACCTTTTGTAGGAGTTGCAGGAAAAAAATTAACCCTTGCTTTAGAAAATGCAGGAATTTCAAGAGACGAGGTATACATTACAAACACAGTAAAATGCAGACCCCCTAACAACAGAGTTCCAAGTAAATCAGAGAAAGAAACATGTCAGGAATTCATCAACAAGGAAATTGAGATCATCAAACCAAAAATTATTTGTGTTTTAGGGAACACTGCCTTTGGTTCAATTTTAGGCGGTACTGAAATTACAAAATTTCGTGGGAAGGTAGGAAGGAAAAACAATCAATTGTATTTTATTACTATTCATCCTGCAGCTACAATTTACAATCAAAAGTTAATCGAAGTCCTCAAAGAAGATATTAAGAAATTGTTTGAACTAATCAGAGAATTAAAAAACGATAAGCAAATTACAATAGATATTGAATTCTCTTCCTAGGTCATTTTACGCTCAAGATACCGTAAAAGTAGCCAAAGGATTGCTAGGAAAAAAATTAGTTAGAAAGGTAGGAAATCAAAGATTGTCAGGAATAATCACGGAAACTGAGGCTTATCGCCACCAAGATGATCCTGCCAGTCATGCATTTAGGAGAAAAACAGAAAGGAACAGAGCAATGTTTGAGGAGGTTGGACGAGCTTATGTCTATTTTACTTATGGAATGTATTTTTGTTTTAATGTTGTTGCAAAGAATCCCAAAGTTGAAGCCGGTGCTGTTCTTATTCGTTCCATACAACCAGAAAAAGGTATTGAGATTATGAAAAAAAATAGAGGAAAGACAGATGGGGAAAATCTCACAAACGGCCCTGCAAAATTAACTCAAGCATTAAGCATTACAAAAAAACAGTACGGAGTTGATTTGACAAGAGAGTCAAATTTATTTATTTCAGAAGGATTAGTTAAACACGGGAAAATAATTGCAAGCCCCAGGATAGGGATAAAAACCGGCTTAGATAATCTTTGGAACTTTAAAATTCAAATAAACTAATCTTCATCATTGTTATTCTCATCAAGAGTCCACGGAGCAAATCGCCCCATAATTCTTTGCCAATCTAATTTAAGAAGTAAGATTACAATAGAGGTCATCATTGCAGCAAAAACTGCTATTCCAATATAGATAGTACTTACATCTTCTACATCTTCAAGAAATGGTTCAACTATAGATAATCCCATATAGTGAGAAATAAATACAATTGCATAACTTAATACAAGTTTTCCAGTTAGTGTTGCAATAAAAAATCGTTTTGGGTTATACTTTGCAAGACCTAAGGGAACATAGATTAAATCATCAGGCATTGGTGTTGCAGCTGCAAAAAATGCAGCACCGGCACCATATCTTTTTACAAGACGCTCAAAGGGGCGCATACGTTTTCTTGATTTTTTACCAATTATTCTTCGCCCCTCATAACTTACTGAAAATACAATTACTTTCGCAGCAGTTGCAGTAAGGGCCGAAATTATGGCCAACACATGCAAGTCAAATTGATCACCTACTGACATTGTAGCCAACAAAAGAAATGAAGGCAGAGGAACAAAAGGAATCAAAGAACCAAAAAAACTTACCAGTGTTAGTCCAATATATCCCACTTCAGGAGCAAAAGGAAAAATAGCTGCAAAATCCACAATAAAGGCACATGTGATGGATTATTTAACAAAACCGAAGTGTGACTTTTTTTGAGGTATCATATTTTTTTGAATCACAATCATTAAAATATCATATTTTTAGACCAAAAGCAATTGGACCAAAATGATTCTAATCAGGTATGTGAATCGATTGCTGCTATTAGCCCGTATATCAGGTTTGTAGGTGTAATCGGTGAGCGTGGAGACCTAATTGCTCATAAAAGAAGAGATGAATTAGATCCTCTACTAGATGCTAAAAATACAAAATACCAGTTCTCGCATATTGCCATAAAAACTGACCTGGAGAGTTTCTTTGATGAGAGTTTAGGAGAAATTCAATTTGCATGGGAGGAAAGAAAGAAAGTTCAAATAATTTCCTTCGCTATTGGAAAATTACGAATATGGATCTCAATTGATAAAAAAGTAATTCGATCAGAAATTCTAAGAATTATTGATTCTTGTCTGCCTTTTGTGAAAAAATATTCCGATAGTCAATAAAACCTTGAAGTGTCCATATTGTGAGATTGATTTAGATTCTCTTAGTATGACAGATGGTTTAAAACATATTTTAGAACATAAAAAACAAAACCAACTGTAACGTTAACTTTTTTTAGAATAATTATTTCATTAAATTTATGAGTGTAGACGGAATTCGAGGTTTAATTGAAGAAATGAATCTCAGAGTACCAAAAGACTACCATAAAATGAAGATAGAGCAGTTAAGCAAAGAACTTAGAGAAACTATGAACTTTGAACGACAAATTTTTCAAAGAATTGAAGAGTATGAAAAAAAGGGGATTGAACAGGATTTAGCAACCTATGCAAAAATGATTTGTAAAAATACCGCTGAAAGGGAAATAGCAGAAATTCAAGAATTTTATTTTAAAAAAATTGATACCGAGTATCTAAATTCTAATTAGATGGTTCTTCGTCTTCATACAACCAGCATTGAACATAACCAGTTTTGGTTTTAAATTTGGGTGGAAGTTTTTTACATTTCTCAATTGCAAGAGGGCATCTTTCAAAAAATCTACATTCCGTGGGTGGCTCTAAAAGACTGGGAGGGATTCCTTTGATGTATGTGGGGGTATCTCCGTGTAATGTTGGAATAGATTTTAACAGTCCTTGGGTGTAAGGATGTTTTGGGTTCTTGTAGATTTCAAATGAAGAGCCAAACTCTACCATTTGTCCTCCATACATTATTCCAATTTTGTCTGCAATTTCAGATAAAACTGCTAAATCGTGGGTAATGAGCATAAAAGACATTCCTCCTTTTTTGAGATTTTTTAGAAGGTTAACAATTTGTGCCTGAATGAGCACATCAAGAGCGGTTGTGGGCTCATCAGCAATCACAAATTTTGGTTTTAATAATAAAGCCATTGCAATAACCACTCTTTGTTTCATACCACCGCTAAGTTCGTGAGGATATTTTTTCAAAACATCATCATTAAGACTAACTGAATGAATTGCATCCTGAATTGTCTGTTCAAAATCTCCTTGGAAATTATGTTGTTTTAAGATCTCTATGAATTGATCATTTATGGTAAAAACTGGATCAAGTGAATTCATTGCACCTTGAAATATCATGGATATTTTTTTCCATCTAAATTTTTCATCAAACTCTGATTCAGAAAGTTTCAGGATAGATTCATCATCTAAAATTATTTGTCCTTTTGTTTTACCTCCAGAAAGCATCCGAATCATTGAAAGTCCAAGAGTAGTTTTTCCACAGGCACTTTCTCCAGCAATGCCAATAGACTCTCCTTCATGCAAATCAAAAGCAACATCTTCTACTGCATATACTGGGCCGTTTATGGAAGAATATCGAGCCTCAAGATCTTTTACAGATAACTTCATTCTTTTTATTGATCGGTCCTAGCATTTTTGCTTTTCACTAAAGGATATAAGCAACTTTACTAGAATCTATAAAGTCGGTTCAAATGAAGCTTCCAATATGTAATTTTGATGCAAAAAATTCAATTCTTTGTCCACAATGTGAAAGAAAAGTAGAAGAGGGCGAATTAACAAAATCAGATGTAGATGCATCAATCAAATTGGCACAGTTGGCAAAATCAAACCAAGATATTGACAAATTTTCATTATATTCTTGTAAGGAGTTTGACGGAAATTTTGTTCTTTCTCTTTCAAAAAATGACATCATGGTTATTAGACAAAGTAGGGTGCTCTATAGACTTCTCCAGGATCAATTCCAGGGTAAAATTTGGCTAGTAGAAGCAGAAGAAAATGACAAGAAGTTCATAGAAGACATGTTTTTCCCAACTAAAATTTTGTCAATAAATTCTGTCTGGGCACCTGGAGGGGTTCAAAAGACAAAGGCAGTGGTATCAGGTAAATGGACCCCAAGATTTCCAATAAACACAGAAACAGTAGTTCAAATTGTAAAAAATGCCCGAAACCTTGACATTGAGATAGAATTTGAAAACAAACGAGCGTGATTTAGTTGGGATTTGTGAAAACACATGATATTTCAGAACTAAATGAAGAGTTAATTGGAAAACAAGTGGTGTTAGGAGGTTGGATTGAAGATCTTCGCAAGCTAGGGAAAATGACATTCATAACACTTCGAGATGTTTCTGGAATTTCACAGGTAATAGTGAAAGGAGAATTAAATGAAAACTTGGAAGAATTGAATCGGCAAAGTGTCGTTAGTATCAAGGGAGTTGTTCAAGAAACCAAAGCAAGGGATTTTAATTTTGAGATAAAGGCTGAAGAAATTGATGTGTTAGCAAAAGCAATACATCCTTTGCCAGTAGACCCTATTGGAAGAGTCGAAAGCAACATAGACACAAGACTAAACCATCGTGCCCTTGACATGAGGAATCAAAAGACGGCATCAATTTTTAAATTGAGACATCATGTGTTAGAAACGTTACGAAACACATTATCGGAAAAAAAATTCACCGAAATTACAACTCCAAAAATAATTGGTAGTGCAAGCGAAGGAGGGGCCGACCTATTTTCATTAGACTATTTTGGAAAAACAGCATACCTTGCACAGAGTCCTCAATTATACAAAGAACAGATGACAATAGGATTGGAACGAGTTTATGAAATTTCCAATTTCTATAGGGCAGAAAAATCACATACGGGTCGCCATTTAAGTGAATTTACCAGTGTAGATATCGAAGCTGCATTTATGGATTATAATGATGTAATGGATATCTTGGAAACTTTGGTAATGGAGGTGTACAAGTATACTTCAGAAAACTGCAAAAAAGAGCAAGAAGTAATTGGCCATACCATTGAGGTTCCATCATCACCATTTGAGAGAATAACCTACAGCCAGGTAATTGATGAATTAAAACAAGAAGGCGAAAAAGTTGAGTTCGGAGATGATTTACTTGACTCTCATCTTAGAATGATAGGTGAAAAACATCCAGGTTTTTACTTCCTTACTGATTGGCCTATGAAATTAAAACCGTTTTACATACGAGAGAAAGATGAAGACCCTACACTTTCACGCTCATTTGATCTTCAATTTGGCTATCTAGAGCTATCGTCCGGCGGAACAAGACTTCACAATACCGAGATTCTTAAATCAAGACTCAAAGAACAGGGGTTGGATCCAGATCAATTTGAAGATCATCTTCAAACTTTTGATTGGGGGATGCCACCACATTCAGGGTGGGGAATGGGATTAGACAGGTTAATGACCACATTAATTGGAATTGATAATGTAAGAGAGGTAGTCTTGTATCCAAGAGATCCAGACAGATTAAAACCATAAAATCAGACTTTTATTAGAAAAAAAATTCCTCACATACATGATTGAAAAGGAAGATGCAAAAAAAGTAGCTGAGGTAATTGGAAATAACCTAATCGGGGTATCGCATGATGCAAATAATTTTCAAAAGTTGCCAGATTCATTTTGGGGGTATTTTGCACGAGGTCATGACAAAAAAGGTGCCTTTGGCGTGATCATGACCTATTCTGAGAATCAAAAGGATGTTGATGAACTAATCAAGATGTATGAAGAATGGGTTGCAAAAAATAAGAAAAAAGAATCAGAATAAATTATTTAGTTTCTTTTAGGAGTTTTCTATAACCTTGGCATTCTTTACAAATCGGTTTACCTTTGTATTTTGGATTACCATCCGTGATTTTTAGAGTAGCCTTGTTTACTTTACAAATACAACAATCTGCCATGTACAATTTCCTAAAAATGTGATTAATAAAAATTGGTAATTTCCAAAAAAAGATAAATTCCATTAGGCAGATCTGCCATATTCTATAAGGGTGATTTTTGTAGATATATCCCGTCTTCCCTAGCCCAATTGGCATCCTAATTAAAAGTGCTGCAACTAATGTTATTGTGTAAAATGCAGGATCTGACTCTGGGAAGAACGGTCTTGCCTTATTTTTATGATCACTTAATCTCCCAAAACTAGATTTAAAGAAAGACTATTTTTTTGTAATTTTTTTCTTTTAAAATGTTTTATTCAGTAGCTTGTCGAATTAAATCTGAAAGAGGCCTATTTTTTCCTTCAGGTAATTCTGTTAGCCCACCAATCAGACTTTCGGTTACTACACCATTACTGGCTAATGCTTTAACTGCCATTAACGAAGTTTGTCCTGCCATACAAACTAGCAGAGATTTTCCTTTCTTTCCTTGCAAGTCTTTGCTTAATTCTTCTGGAATTTGTTGTGTTGTCAATAATTGGCCTACAGTTCTTGCTGTAGGAATAGAAATTTTTGTTTTATCAACTCCAAGAGATTTTGCAATTAGTTCTATTCCCTCTTCTAGTGGAGTATATTGATTATGAATCCAAATTATTTTATCATAATCATCCGAGGTTGATGCAGCTTCCTGAAGTGAGATCTGGACACGATTTTGTTTTTTGGACATCTCTTGGAGATTCTTTTTGTACTTTTGAATACCATCTGCAATGATCACAACAAACTTCCCACCTTCTCCAAAGTTTGCCATTTGTATCACGGCATAAAGTGCAAGTGCACTGCTCTCCCCAATATCATGACCCTTGTCCACAAAAAACTTTAGAAGAAGTTTGGCTTGGTCAAAATCTACCTCATGTTGGCCTGCATACATTTTAGGCTCGTACAATGTTAATCCAGAGGCCTTGTCTTTAGTTCTAATTCCTGCTACGTCTTGGGCCGCAGAGGGAAACACAACATGCAGGGATTGTTTTCCATATTTTTCAGAGACATATCTGCTCAAACCGCCAGACGTGCCACCGGTCCCAAAAGTACAAATTATTTTATAATTTTCAAGCGAACCTCCGCTCTCATGTAATTGTTGTTCAATCTCAGGTGCAGTGACAGTTCTATGCACATCAATATTCAGGTTGTTGTCATACTGCTCTGGACAGAAACAATTGTAAATCTTTGCCAGAAATTTTGCCAAGTTTATGATATCTTGGCTAGCTAAAAGCGATTGTATCTCATTACTTGCATTATCAAAAATGGTAACATCAAATCCAAGCTCTGATAGTTGTGAGCGAATGTTGGCAGAAGTTGCCTTTGCAGCTAAAAGATTAGGACTATCTTTCATTCCAGGAGCGGGACAAATATCCATATCAAGATCCATTATTCGAATTCTTTCATTTCTCAATTCTTCAAAAACTCCCTCTTGCAGTTTTCTTGAAACAAGTGAAACCACATTTAATCCCAGTTTAGATAGTTGTCCTAGAGCGATTCCAAAGTTACCAGAAGTTGCTTCAATTACAGTTTGTCCACTTTTCAGTTTTCCAGAAACAATAGCATCATGAATAATGTGTACTGCAGGTCTGACTTTAATAGAGCCCGTCAGTAGTTTAGAATCAAACTTTCCCAAAACTTTTAGATCAGTATCATCTATATTCAAGTTGAAAACATTTTTTGCACATTCTACCAAATCTCCAGTAATATCGACTAACGGGGTTGCGTTAACCACCTTTGTCCCATCCAGATGAGGTACCTTAGCCCATATCTCTTGTTCAAAGTGCTCAAGTAGGTTTTTGTCAATATTATTTTCATTAATTACATCCAATAATGTTCTCCTCTATGATGCTCTCTAAAACTAAATCCTATAAATACCTGATAAGATCCTTTTCCCATTTTTTTGCAAAAGATGAATCAGCTTCTATAGGGCAACATGACATGTTTTATATCTAAATTAAGGAAATTTCATTTTTAGAGTGAATCTGTAATTTCTTTTGTAAATTCAGTTGTAGTTTTATTGCCCCCAATATCCTTAGTCTTTATACCATCTTTCACTAGATCAAAAATGGTGGATTCCAGTTTTTCTCCAACTTCAATGCATTTAGAATCATTATTTTTGGCACCAAGCCAATCAAACATCATTTTAATGGATAACAAAAACGACGAAGGATTCGCAATGTTTTGCCCAGCTATATCAAATGCAGCCCCATGAACAGGTTCAAAGAGTGCAAAATTATCTCCAATATTAGCAGCTGGTGCCATTCCCAATCCCCCAACTACTTGAGAGGATTCATCGGACAAAATATCTCCAAACAGGTTTGTAGTAACTACTACATCAAACTGATGCGGTTGACGAATTAGATTCATTGCACATGCATCTACATACATATTCTCAAATGTAATGTCAGGATAGTTGATGGCAACTTCTGCACAAGATTTTGCAAACATTCCATCAGTTACTCTCATGACATTTGACTTGTGAACACAAGTTACTTTTCTCATAGAGTCTCTTTGTTTGGCAGTCTCAAATGCGTATTTGGCAATTCGTTTTGAAGCTTGCTCAGAAATTATCCGCAATGCAACTGAAGCATTACCCAAGCTAAATTCTTTACCAGTATAAAGATCCTCAGTGTTTTCCCTCACAATTACCATATCAATATCATCACGTAGTGCAGGCATATGAGGATAGGATTTTGCAGGTCTAATGTTTGCATATAGATCCAACAAACGCCTAAGGACCACAATTACATCGGCTGCACTCTCACCTACGGGTGCTTTGAGACAAACATCTGATTTCTTGATAGTTTCAAGTGTTTCATCGGGAAGTGCCTTCCCTGTTTCTTTGAGAGCAACATCACCAGCTAACAGTTTTGTTATTTCAAATTTCACGTTTGTTTTATCATGAATTGTGTTAAGTATTGAAACAGCTGATTCAGAAAGTTCTGGACCAATACCATCTCCAGTAATTAGTGAAATTTTATACATGGTGTTTTTGTAAGAAAGGGAATTTTAAATGATTAGTTTTTGGCCAGTTTTTCTTTAAGCATTTTTTTAAGCATTATTCTGTTTATTCCATCAATTACTGCCTGAACACTTGTGGTAACAATATCCTCACCAATTGATTTTGCAGAAACCTTGTTTCGATCTGCATCCTCTACTTTGACGGTTACCTCACACAGTGCAGTAGAACCCCCAGAAATAGATGCCAAACCATAGTCCTTAATTCTAATTTCTGAGATTTTTCCGGTAATTTTTTGGATTGCGTTTAAGGCAGCGTCTACAGGTCCTACTCCATAGTCAGTTCCAATATGATCTTCACCATCAATGTTTAATTTTACAAACGCGTACGGCATAGTTCCAATTCCAGTAGATACTGAAAAGCCCGTAAGATGAACGATTCTTTTGATTCCTGCATCTCCTAAAACTTCGGAGGTCATTGAGAGTAACTCCACATCAGATACTTGTTTTCCTTGGTCTCCAAGTACTTTGACTTTATCAAGAATCTCTTGTGATTGTTCATCAGTTGGTTTAATGCCATATTCATCAAGCATTGCATTCATTCCATGAATCCCGGCATGCTTTCCTACTTGAAGCCATCGTTTTCTGCCAACAAGTTCTGGAGAAATTGGCTCATAGGTTAATGGATTACTCAATACACCATGAGTATGAATTCCAGATTCGTGACCAAATGAATTATCCCCAACAATTGCCTTGTTTGGCTGCACTTGCACTCCAACAAGACTAGAGATATACCTAGATGTTTCGTAAATTAGTTCAGATTTTATTCCTGTTTCATATTTTTGGTCCCACTGTAAGCACTGCAATCCCATTGCAAATTCTTCAAGAGATGCATTTCCTGCTCGTTCCCCAATTCCATTAATTGTCACATGTGCACACTGTGCTCCTGCTCGAATTCCAGATAATGCATTGGCAACTGCCAGGCCAAAGTCATTGTGACAGTGAAGACTGACTGGAAGGTTAGTAGCTTCGATTGTATCTTTGGTAATTTGCGAAATGTACTCTGGTGTTGCATATCCCACAGTATCAGGGATATCAATTCTATCAGCTCCTGCTTTTGCCACTTCACCAAAAACTTTTTTTAAAAACTCCCTATCAGTTCTAGTTGCATCTTCAGCTGAAAACTCTACCTGTAATCCACGTGATTTGCCATACTCTACAGCTTCAATAGCTTTTTCAAGTGCTTGCTCCCTTGTCATCTTGAGCTTGTGCTCCAAGTGAATATCAGATGTTGCAATAAATGTATGAATATAATTTAACCCCCCATCGATTGCAGCATCAATGTCTTCTTTGCGTGTTCTGCACAGACCACAAATATCAGCAGATAGTCCCTCGCTAGCTATCATCTTTACAGCTTTTAATTCACCGTCTGAAATTACTGGAAAGCCAGCTTCGATTGCATCAACACCTAGGGCGTCAAGTTTTTTTGCAATAGAGAGTTTTTGATCTGGAGATAGCGATATTCCAGGAGTCTGCTCTCCATCTCTTAGTGTTGTATCAAAAATTCGTATTCTCATGCCCCGCTCCTCTGCAGAGCTGCAACGCCGGTTCTGGCCACATCAAGGATTCCAAATGGTTTTGCCAATTCTTGAAAGGCTTCTATTTGGTCAGGAGTCGCAGTCAATTCTACCATCATGGATTCCTTTTTCACATCATGAACTTTTCCACCATAGGCATTTGCCAACTTGTTAATCTCCATACTATCATTAGCATTACTCAGTTTAATCTTAAAAATACTCAGTTCACGGTATACAGTTTTGTGCTCATCAAGTTGCCTTACCTCTATAGTATCAATCAATTTGTCTAGTTGTTTCACTATTTGTGCAACCTGTTTTTCATCGCCAATAGTAGTTATAGTCATCCTTGAGAATTCAGGATTATCAGTTACACCGACAGATATGCTATCTATGTTAAAGTTTCTTGATCTAAACATATGGGTTACCTTAAACAAGATACCCGGTTTATTTTCAACTAGTAAAGAGAGAATTGCCCACATGATTAATCACTATGATGGTAAAACCATATCCGCAAGCGAAGTCCCCGGAGCTACAAATGGCAATACGTCTTCTTCAGGATCAATCGGGATGTCAATTACCGTAGCTACATTGCTACTCAATGCTGTCTTTATTGCACGGTCTAATTCGTCCATTGATTGTGCTCGTATTCCTTGTGCACCATATGATTCTGCAAGTTTGACATAATCTGGACAATGTTTTTCATCGACACCAATCATTCTTCTTTGATAGAACGTTCTTTGCCATTGAGCTACCATCCCTAATGTAGAATTATTTAATACAAATACAATTACTGGAATATCTTCAAGAACCGCAGTAGCTAATGAATTTTCGGTCATGGCAAAGCTTCCATCACCAGCAATATCTACGACTGGAACATCTGGTTTTGCAACTTTGGCGCCAATTGCTGCAGGAAATCCCCAACCCATTGTTCCAAGTCCAGTTGAGCTAAAGAAAGTCCCAGGTTGAATAACATCGAAAAATAACGATGCCCACATTTGGTGTTGCCCTACTTCTGTAGTTACAATAGATTGGTGAGGAAGTAATTCTCGAAGTTTTCTCAAGATTTTTGCAGCTCCCATCTCTCCTGGATGAAGCTTCAAGTTTTCTTTCCAGTATGCCTTGGTTTCCTTTACATGTTTGAGCCAGTTATTTTCTTCAGTTTTTTTCATTGCTTTTTTCATTAACAAATTTACCATAATTCTTAATGATGCACGGACGTCTCCTACTACTGCAACTGATGTTGTTTGATTTTTTCCTATTTCTGCAGGATCAACATCCATATGAATAATTTTTAATCTCTTTTCAAATGTTTCAAATGTTCCAACTGACCTATCTGAGAATCGAGTACCGATTGCTAACACGCAATCAGCTTCAGTCATAATCTTATTTGCCTCCGCATGACCATGCATTCCAATTGGTCCTAAAGACAATGGATGGTTTTCTGGAAATGCCCCCTTTCCTTTGAAAGTAGTTACCACCGGAATCATCAAAAACTCCGCAATTGCTTGCAATTCTGCAAATGCAGAGGAGATTATTGTTCCACCACCAGCTAAGATCACTGGTTTTTCTGCGCTAAGTAACATGTCTATTGCTTTTTCTGAATTAACCATGTCAGGATCTGACCATGGATGATAACCTCTTATTTTAAATTCATCAGGAAAAGTCATCTCTGCTTCGTTTGTTTGAACATCTTTTGGAATGTCAATCAATACAGGTCCAGGTCTTCCAGTTTCTGCAATAAAGAATCCTTTTCTTACCGCTTCGGGAACTTCACCTGCAGTCCGTGGTTGATATGCATATTTTACTACGGGATTTGCCATTCCTATGATATCACTTTCTTGAAATGCATCTTTTCCAATCATTGCAACTGGTACTTGGCCTGTTACTGCAACCATTGGGGCAGAATCAGCCTGTGCTGTTGCTATTCCTGTGAGAATATTAGTGGCTCCCGGGCCTGATGTTGCAAAGCAAACTCCTGGTTTTCTGCTAACCCGCCCAAATCCATCAGCCATATGAGCAGCTGATTGTTCATGTCTGGTTAAGATGTGCCTAATGTCACACCTTGCAAATTCATCATACATTGGAAGATTTGCACCTCCAGGTAATCCAAATACCTCTTTGACTCCTTCTTTTTCCAAGGCAGTCATTAGGGCCTTTGCTCCACTCATCGTTTCCATTTTATTTACCAAGTCAATCGCCATAATTTTAATGTGTTAAGGTTTTGGGCGCTTTAAAGCACAATACCAACTAGAAACAAGCTTTCAATTTTTTCTTGTAATTTTTCTCTCATTTAATTTCAAAGATTAATTCCACTAATTATTAATAAATATTCTCAGAAAAATAATCAGAATTTGGTAATAAGGAAATTTCAGAAGACTTAAACTAATAATTTTTCAAAATTATAGCAACGGTTTTGTCAGAAAATGAAGAAATCATCAAAGTGATTGAGACCTTTTTTGAGGCAGGAAGGACAAAGGATTTTTCTCATCTTAAGGAAATTCATCTGGATGATTCTAAATTTTCTAGTTTTAGTGATTTACCACCCTATGACCTAAAAGATCTTAAAACCACCATGGAATTAGCGGAACTGAAATTCATAAGCATTACAGATTATGACTACCAAATCAAAAATCCCAAGATTAGCGTGTTTGGAGATACAGCAATAGTTGCCTTTGAGATTACTCAGAAAGGAATGCTAGTAGATACCAAAGCCTATACTGGTGAACACATGTCAATTGATGGTAGAGCAACTTTTGTTCTAGTAAAATATCCAACATGGAAGATAGCGCACATTCATCTATCAAAAATTTAAAGTAGATTATTTTTTATTTTCTTGTTTTGTATTTGGTGTTTGATTAGGGTTTTTTGATTTGTTTTGATTAGGGTTTTTTGATTTGTTTTGATTAGGGTTTTTTGATTTGTTTTGATTAGGGTTTTTTGATTTGTTTTGATTAGGGTTTTTTGATTTGTTTTGATTAGGGTTTTTTGATTTGTTTTGATTAGGGTTTTTTGATTT
>Ga0224508_10000735_pt1 | contig 31209 bp, 29 predicted proteins | sample SF_Jan12_sed_USG_4_FD_170157 | JGI IMG/M metagenome (GOLD analysis project Ga0224508, IMG submission 170157) | Sediment microbial communities from San Francisco Bay, California, United States - SF_Jan12_sed_USGS_21 | ecosystem: Environmental > Aquatic > Marine > Sediment | place: USA...
GGGGCCGGCGCGCGTGAACTGCGTCATGATGCCCTCGCCCTACACCAGCCGGGACAGCCTGGAGGACGCCGCCGAGGCGGCGCGCCTGCTGGGCGTCCGGCTCGACAAGGTCGGCATCGAGCCGGCCATGGCCGCCTTCGAGACCATGCTGCGGCCGATGTTCGACGGCCGCGAGGCCGACATCACCGAGGAGAACGTCCAGGCCCGCTCGCGGGGCGTTACCCTGATGGCGCTCTCCAACAAGCTCGGCCACATGGTGCTCTCGACCGGCAACAAGTCGGAGATGTCGGTCGGCTACGCCACGCTCTACGGCGACATGTGCGGCGGCTTCAACGTGCTGAAGGACGTCTACAAGACCATGGTCTACAGGCTGGCCGGCTGGCGCAACCAAGCCCTGCCCAAGGGGGCCCTGGGGCCGAGCGGCCGGGCGATACCCGAGCGGAGCATCACCAAGGCGCCCTCGGCCGAGCTCAAGCCCGACCAGACGGACCAGGATTCCCTGCCGCCCTACGACGCGCTCGACGACATGCTGCACTGCCTGATCGAGGGCGAGATGGCGGTCTCCGAGATCGCCGAGCGGGGCTACGACCGGGCCACGGTCAACCGGGTCTGGCGCCTGCTGGAAAACGCCGAATACAAGCGCCGCCAGGCCGCCCCCGGCGTCAAGGTCACGGCCCGCGCCTTCGGCCGCGACCGCCGCTACCCCATCACCAACGCCTTCAAGGGCCCGCGTTAGGGACGTTCCTGACGACTCCCACCCGTTGCTTCTGTTTGGCTTCTACTCTTCTTGGAGCTTGATTTCTCCGTCTTCGAGCCCTCGCTTGAACTGCAGCGCCCAATCGGCGCCCGGCTCGAGGGTCAAGTAGTAGTCGATCTGCTTCAGCGCGTCCGCTCGGCGCTGCTGCATCACGTAGGCGTATACTAGGCCCCGCTCTACCTCGATGTTGACGTCAGGAGCAAAGATCCCTCGCAGCGTCAACAGGGCCTGCTCACCTTTGGGCGCATACTTGGGATTAACGGAGAGGTAGAAGTACGACGCCGAGAAATTGCACCCTAATGATTTTGGAAAGCGCGCCAAACATGAGTCGATTGTTTCAACGGCCAGATCGGCGGAGGTTCGCACATCGAGGTTATGGCCCTGTCGATAGAGTTCGGCGAGCAGATGCAGTACCTGTTCGCTGCCCGGCCTTGCCTTGTCCTGCCGTCTCGCCTCCCTAAGCGCCCGCTTCCAGGTCTCGTAGACTTGATTGCGCTGCTGTTCGGAGCTCAGGCGGGGCGGGTAGCCGCCAATGTAAGTGTTCAGGTTTTCCACGGCCTCTTCGATCTCTTGAATCGTCAGTTTTGGCGCGCCCGGCTGTGCTACGGGCATATCCAGCGGCGTCTCTGCTGCGAGCGCCGCACTGCAGGCTGCGGCCGCGTAGAGCAGAACAGAGAGCAATGTGATCGTCCGTTTCATAATTCGATCGCCTCCTGGCGAGATTGTTGAATCACAGCGCGATAGACGCCCATGGCGGACCGCCGTCGTACATTCTGCCGGCCGCTTCGGCTACTGAGTCCCGGGCTCCGCGCACTTACCTTTCGTAAGTGAGGGCGAAGAGGAGCTGGACCGGCAGGGTCACCACGTCGAAAGCCAGGGCGAAGGGGAACATCAGCGCTCAGAGCGGCTGACCCTCGACCTGACGAGAGCCCGTTTCGATCTGCACGGCGCGTTGGCCCCGGAAGACCGGCGTTTCGTGCAGATAGACGAGGTGGATGCGGTCGAAGTCGTCGCCCTCCAAGAACCGCGACAGGAAGACGTAGAAGGCCGGCCGGTGCGCCTGCGCGTCGAGGAAATCCCGCAGTTTGTCCTCCGACATCCCGGAAAAAGCTCGGCTGCCGAAGCGATCGCTCCGGATCGTTTCCAAGGGCAGCGGGGTAAGGGACGCCTGCACTGCGCTGCCCGGTTTCGGACAGCGCCCGCGGACCTCGCGCGCCGTCAAGTCGAAGACCGGCAACGCCTCGTGGTACATGATCCGCAGTTCGGGGGCCTCCGTTGGGCGCTGCTCATAGAGATCCGCAGGAAAAGCGATGCTGTACGCCTCCTGCCCGAACCACCAGGACGAACCGGCCGGCTTGCCCTCGAGACAGCCCAACACCTCGCCGGCCCGGTCGCGGTAGGCGGCGGAGACCTCGGCGATATAGTCGAAGCCCTTGTCCTCGCCGGGCCAGATCTGCTCGGAGACGGTGAAGGTGGCGCAGCCCGGGGCGAGAAATCCCAGCGCAGCCAGAAGACCGAATTTTGCCGCTGGCATCGTCACGCCCCGCTCGCTCCCGAATTGACGAACAAATCCGCGACCAACGTAACCGTCGCGTGCTTTCCGCGGTATTAACGTTCGGCCCGCGCTCCGGCATGGACCGGCGGGAGCGCTTCTGGTACCTATCCCTGGCCCTCGGGGTGTGACGCCACAATCGACCGACGCCATCTCACGTGACTATCCAGCTCACCGATACGCTGACGCGCAAGAAGGAAACCTTCGCGCCGCTCGACCCCGAGAACGTGCGCTTCTACGTCTGCGGGCCGACGGTCTACGACCTGGCGCACATCGGCAACGCCCGGCCGGTGGTGGTCTTCGACGTGCTGTTCCGCCTGCTGCGCCACGTCTTTGGCCCGGACCACGTCACCTACGCGCGGAACATCACGGACGTCGACGACAAGATCATCAAGGCGGCGGCCGACAACGGCGAGCCGATCGACGCGCTGACCGCGCGTACCGCCGCGGCCTTCCACGAGGACATGGCGGCGCTTGGCGCCCTGGAGCCGACGGTCGAGCCGCGCGCGACCGGGCACATCCCGCAGATGGTCGCGCTGGTCGAACGGCTGATCGAAAAAGGCCATGCCTACGAGGCCGAGGGCCACGTGCTATTCTCCGTGCCCTCCATGCCGGCCTACGGGCGCCTCTCCGGCCACAACCGGGAGGAGCTGGTCGCCGGCGCGCGGGTCGAGGTGGCGCCCTACAAGCAGGACCCGGCCGACTTCGTGCTGTGGAAGCCGTCGTCGCCCGACCAGCCCGGCTGGGACAGCCCCTGGGGCCGCGGCCGGCCCGGCTGGCACATCGAGTGCTCGGCCATGAGCGCCGAGCATCTGGGCGAGACCTTCGACCTGCACGGCGGCGGCCAGGACTTGATCTTCCCGCACCACGAGAACGAGATCGCCCAGAGCCTCTGTGGTACCGATGGCAGCTTCGCGCGCCATTGGGTGCACAACGGCTATGTCGTGGTCGAGGGCGAGAAGATGTCCAAGTCTCTGGGCAACTTCTTTACGGTGCGGCAATTGCTCGAGGAGGGCGTGCGCGGCGAGGCGATCCGGCTCACCCTGCTCACCGGCCACTACCGCCAGCCGCTCGACGTGACCCGCGAGAAGCTCAAGGAATCCAAGGCCCAGCTCGACGGCTTCTACGGCGCGTTGCGCAGGGTAGAAGGTGTCGAGGCCGGCGGGGCGCAACCGTCGGCCGGCCTGGTCGAGGCGCTCGAGGACGATCTCAACACGCCGGCGGCGCTGGCCGAGCTGCACGAGAGCACCGGTGCCCTCAACCGCGCCCAGGATCCAGTGGAACAGTCGCGCCTCAAGGGCGAGCTGCTGGCCGGCGCCCGGCTGCTCGGCCTGCTGGAGGCCGACCCGGAGGCCTGGTTCAAGGGCGCGGGGGTCGGGGACCAGGCCGGCGAGATCGAACGCCTGATCGAGGCCCGCGCCGCCGCCCGCAAGGCCAAGGACTTCGCCGAGGCGGACCGCATCCGCGACGAGCTGAATGCCAAGGGTATCGTCCTGGAGGACACGCCCCAAGGTACGATCTGGAAGCGGGGTGATTGATAGGAAAAGGTGTCAGACACCTTTTCCTGGGGAAAGGAGATCGTCATGCTCCTGAACGACAAGGTCGCCGTCATCACCGGGGGCGCCTCGGAGCTCGGCATCGGCCGGGCGACGGCGCGTCTCTTCGCCGAACACGGCGCGCGGGTGGCGATCCTCGACCTGGCCGAGGAGAATCCTGAGAAAGTCGCGGCCGAGCTCGGCGAGGAGCACGCCGGCTATGTCTGCGACGTGCGCGAACGCGCGGCTTGCCTCGAGACGGTGGAGGCGGTCGCCGGGCGCTTCGGCGCCATCGACATCCTGATCGGCAACGCCGGGGTCGTCTACGGCACGCCGATCAAGGAGATCGCCCCCGAGGAGTACGACCTGGTGCTCGACGTCAACCTGCGGGGCAACTTCCAGATGGCCCAGGCGGTCGTGCCGCACCTCGAGGCGCGCGGCGGCGGCGCGATGGTCTTCGTCTCCTCGATCGCCGGGCAGGTCGGCGGCGGGCTGTTTGGGCGCTCGCACTATGCCGCGGCCAAGTCGGGCATCTTCGGCCTGGCCAAGGCGCTGGCGCGCGAGCTGGCGCCCCTCGGTATCCGCTCCAACGCCATCGCTCCAGGGGTCATCGACAACGATTTCTCCAAGGGCCGCATGACCCGTGCCGACAAGGACCGTATCTCCAAGACCGTGCCGCTCGGGCGCCTGGGCACCTCGGAGGACGTTGCCGACGCCTGCCTCTACCTTGCCTCGGACCTGTCCGCCTACGTCACCGGTCAGGTGCTCTCGGTCAACGGCGGCCTGCACATCTACTGAGCCTGGCCGGGCCCGCTTCACCGAAAATTCACCATAGCCTGCGACAAGCAAGCGGGTTGTGCTGCGTCCGTCGGACGCGGCGGCGCGGGCACTGCTGCCCGCCAGGAGGCCGAGGGGGTCAATGCCGGAGGTCAAAGCTTCCCCGCGACGCGGTTTCCTGCTTTGTCGGCGGGCCGTCCGCGCAGGCCTGGCCTCGGGCGTCTTGCTGTTCGCGGCGTACAGCATCGGCCTTGCGGCCGAGGATCCGCTCGGCGCCCCCGCGCCGGACCGGGTCGAAGCCGAGCCGAACGAGGAGAGCGAGGCCGAGCCGGGGCCGCGCTACAAGGACGGCATCTACCTCCTCGACGGCGGCTTCTACACGAGCTTCGCGGAAAACTCCTGGCGCATCCTCAGCGGCCCCTTCCACTACGACAGAGACGAGTGGATCACCGTTGGAATCGTGCTTTCCGTGACCGGCGCCCTGATGCTGCTCGACGACGAGATCGACGACTTCTGGCAGGACGACGTGCGCGGCAATACGACGGACTCGATCGAGGACGTGGTCGAGAAGTTCGGCGATTCCGACAAGCTGCTGTTCGGCACGCTGGCCGGCTACGCGCTCTCCGAGGCGGTCGGCCTGGAGCGTGAGAAGGCCATGTTCCTGAACGGCTTCCAGAGCGTCGCGCTGACCGGCGCGCTGATCGCGGGCATCAAGTACCTGGGCCAGCGCGAGCGGCCGGACGACGCCGACGACGCCTTCGACTGGAACGGCCCGGGCGGCGGCGAGTTCAACACCGCCTTCCCTTCGGGCCACTCCGGCAACGCCTTCGCCATGGCCACGGTGGTCGCCGAGACCTATGGCGAGGACCATCCCTGGGTACCCTGGCTGGCCTATCCGCTCGCCGGGATGACGGCGCTCGGCCGGGTCAATGCCCAGCGGCACTGGGCCTCGGACGTGTTCATGGGCGCCGCGATCGGCCATTTCATCGGCCGCATGGTGACCCGCCACAGCCCCTTCCTGGAGGAGGCCGGCGTGGAGATCCTCCCGTTCGGCCAACAGGGCGCGACCGGCCTCACCCTGGCGCTCAGGTTCTAGCCGCCCGAGGCCAGCGGCGTTGACGGCGCGCCGCCCCTGTGCTGAAAACTCTGGCCGGAGAGGAGCTGGCCGGGCAATGAGCGACGACAAGCGCGTCTATCTTTTCGATTCGACCCTGCGCGACGGCGCCCAAACCCAGGGCGTCGACTTCTCGGTCGCCGACAAGATCACGATCGCCCGGGCGCTCGACGGTCTCGGCATCGACTACGTCGAGGGCGGCTGGCCCGGCGCCAACCCGACCGACGACGCGTTTTTCGCCGAGCCGCCGGACCTCAGGACCGCCCGCCTGGTCGCCTTCGGCATGACCCGGCGCTCCGGGCGCTCGGCCGCGAACGATCCGGGCCTGGCGGCCGTGCTGGACGGCAAGGCCGACGCCGTCTGCCTGTTCGGCAAGACCTGGGATTTTCAGGTCGAGGTCGCGCTGGGCGTGCCGCTCGCCGAGAACGTCGACATGATCGCGGAAAGCGTCGCCCAGGCGGCGAAGCGCAAGGCCGAGGTCCTGTTCGACGCCGAGCACTTCTTCGACGGCTACAAGGCCAACCCGGACCACGCGCTCGACTGCCTCAGGGCGGCGCACGGCGCGGGTGCGCGCTGGGTCGTGCTCTGCGACACCAACGGCGGTACCCTGCCGCACGAGATCGAGCGGATCGTCGGCCAGGTCGCCGAGATCGTGCCCGGCAGCCATCTCGGAATCCACTGCCACAACGATACCGAGAATGCGGTCGCCGGCTCGCTGGCCGCGGTTCGGGCCGGCGCGCGCCAGATCCAGGGCACCGTGAACGGCCTGGGCGAGCGCTGCGGCAACGCCAATCTGGTCTCGCTGATCCCCTCGCTGATGCTCAAGACCGATTTCGAGACCGGCGTCGGCGAAGACCAGCTCGAAACCCTCACCCGGGTCTCGCACATGCTGGACGAGCGCCTCAACCGGGCGCCGGACAGGAGCGCCGCCTACGTCGGCGACAGCGCTTTTGCCCACAAGGGCGGCGCGCACGTCTCGGCGGTCGAGAAGGACCCGCGAACCTACGAGCACGTCGACCCGGCCCTGGTCGGCAACCGGCGCCACATCGTGGTCTCGGACCAGTCCGGCCGGTCCAACATCCTGGCCCGCTTCCGCGAGATCGGCATCGACGTGGCGCCCGGCGACCCCAAGGTCGCGGCCCTGGTCGAGCGGGTCAAGGCGCGCGAGTTCGAGGGCTATGCCTACGACGGCGCCGAGGCCAGCTTCGAGCTGCTGGCGCGGCGCGTGCTCGGCAGCGTGCCGGTCTACTTCAACCTGCAGCGCTTCCGGGTCATGGACGACCGGCGCTGGAACGCGCGCGGCGAGCTGGTCACCGAATCCGAGGCGACGGTCAGCCTCGAGGTCGGCGGCCGCGCCAAGTTCGAGGTCGCCAACGGCAACGGCCCGGTCAACGCGCTCGACATGGCGGTGCGCAAGGCCCTGGTGCCGGTCTACCCGCAGCTCGAGGACATGCGCCTGGTCGACTACAAGGTGCGCATCCTGACGCCCCAGGCCGGTACCCGCGCGGTCACCCGGGTGATGATCGAGAGCGCGGACGCCAACGGACGGCGCTGGACCACGGTCGGCGTCTCGACCAATATCATCGATGCATCGTTCAACGCGCTGTACGACGGCATAACCTGGAAACTGCTGCAGGACGGGGCCGAGGTCCCACGGGAGGTGTCATGAACCGAGTCGCGAAGCTGCTGGCCATCGCCGCGATTCTGGCTTTGGCGGCGCCGGCTGATGCTCAACAGGGCCCGCCGGCCTCCGAGGACGTGCTGGCGGCCTACAAGGCGCTGGTCGACCATGGCCGGGACCGGAGCTTCTTCGGCCTGCCGGAGAGGGTGACTTGGAGGGTTCCGGGGCCAGTCGGCATTGCTTTCTACGCCGACCCGGACCGGAGCGCGGCGCTCCGACCCGCGCTCGCGGCCGTGGCCGGCGCGTTCGGGCGGGCTACGGGGCGACCGATCGACGTCGTTCTGACCCGGCCGCTCTCCGCGCTGGCGGGGGCCGAGGCCGCGCGCATGGCCACCGGCAGCAACCTGGAGATCGTGGTCGGGCCGAGGCTCGTCATGGCCCAGATGGCCGGCGCCTTCGGGGTGGGCGACTGGATGCTCGGGCGCTTCGAGGACGGCCGCTGGCCCTTCCTGTTCAGCTTCCCGCGCTTCGAGGCGCTGATCGGCCGGGTCATGATCGCCGACGACGAGCCACGCGAAGCCCAGGAGGCCGCGCTGATCCTGGCCGTGGTCTGGGCGCTCGGCGGGGTCACGCTCGGCGACCAATTGGAGGGCCTGGTCGACCCGACGGCGCCGCTGCCGGCGCTCACGCCGCTCGGCCAGGCGGTCTTCGCGCTGATGTACCATCCTGAGATGCAGGCCGGCGAGGCCATCCCCGACGCGCTGGCCCGCGCCCGCACCCTGCTCCGGCAATGACGAAAAAGGCGTCGGACCCCTTCTTCGTGCGATCTTCCCCGGATAAAGCCATTGATATCAATTCGTTGTCAGCGGAAAAGGTGTCTGACACCTTTTTTCCGGCGGGCTAGGGCGGGCCGTGGCCGGCACCGACAGGTCGAAGACCACCAGGCTCGGCGGGCCGGCGGTGGTACTGGTCGACCCGCAGCTGGGCGAGAACATCGGCATGGTGGCGCGGGCCATGCTGAACTGCGGGCTCTCCGAGCTGCGCCTCGTGCGGCCGCGCGACGGCTGGCCGAACGAAGCGGCGGTATCCGCCGCCGCGGGCGCCGACACGGTGCTCGAGCATGCCCGCCTCTACGACACCACGGCCGCGGCCGTGGCCGACCTCGCCCGGGTCTACGCCGCCACCGCGCGCCCCCGCGGCATGGTCAAGCCCGTGGTCACGCCCCGCCGCGCGGCGGCCGAGCTGCGCGCGGCCCTGGCCGAAGGGCTGCGCGCCGGCCTCCTGTTCGGGCCCGAGCGCTCCGGGCTGGTGAACGACGACCTGGCGCTGGCCGACACCCTGCTTGCCGTGCCACTGAACCCGGCCTTCGCCTCGCTCAACCTCGCCATGGCCGTGCTGCTGGTCGGCTACGAGTGGTTCCAGGTGGCCGACGCGACGCCGCCCCGGCGCCTCGAGGCGGGTGGCCAGCCGCCGGCCGGCAAGGCCGAGCTGGTCAACTTCTTCCAGCGCCTCGAGGCCGCGCTCGACGAGACCGGCTTCCTGCACCCGCCGGAAAAGCGCCCCGGCATGGTGCGCAATCTGCGCAACATGATCCAACGCCTCGAGCCCACCGACCAGGACCTGCGCACCCTCCACGGCATCATCTCGGCGCTCAGGAGCGGGCGCAGGGGGGACTAATCGCCTCCACCGATGCCGGCTGGCAAAGTGGAGCCGCTTTCGGTCGCCGCACCCCTTCAGAGCTGGAAGTCGATGGTGAAGGCGTAGTCCGTGATCCAGGGGTCGTTGTCCAGCTCCCGCTCGAGCTGGCGGCCCGCGCTCGCGTTGCCGTTCAGATGGAGCTGCCACCACAGCTCGGTGACCCTTTGGTAGCGGCCGAAATCGTAGTCCTGCGGGTTGTCGAAGTCGTCGGCCGGCGCCCAGGCGTCGTCGTTGTGGGTGCCGCCGATCAACACCGCCAGCAGACCGCCGACGCCGTTCGCCTGGATCGCCTCCCAGACCGCGAGGAACGACGACACCGGGGTCGTCGTGTCGTCGGTGCCGCCGACCAGCATCATCGGCCCGTCCTGGCTGCCGGCATCGACCCAGTCCGGACCGTAGGGGTTCATGACGACGACCGCGGCGATCTCGAAACCGTTCGGCTCGCCGTCGCCGGCCTTGATGACGGCGCCGCCGCCCTGGCTGTGCCCGGCCAGGCCGATGCTCTCCGTGTCGACCACACCTTCGTACAGGCTGCCCGGCTCGGTGTCCTGATCGACCAGCCACTGCAGGCACTGCAGCACGTCGGGCGCCCGGGCCGACCACTGGTTGGCGGCGATGACGATGTAGGGGCCGTCGAGCGCCCATTCGATCAGGCCGGGCCTATAGCCCAGCGTGGTGAACTCTCCGACGACATCGCCCTGGTCCCAGCCGTTCGCCCAGGCGATGACCGGATAGCGAGTGTCCTCTGGGCCCGAGGTGCGCGGCCACGGCCGGATGATCCTGCAATCCAGCCTGTGATTGCCCTGTGACGGCCCTATGACCAGATTCTCCGAATACCGCTCCGGGCCGGCGGAAGCCTGTGCGGCAAGCAAAACCAAGGCCGCGAACGAGCCGATCGTCGCAAGCGTCTTCATGACGTCCTCCCGCTTCCTTGTCCCTGGCGCCCCGGTCTCCGTCGGGCCGACGCCTTCCGGTGATTCGCCAGGATAGGCGATAGCGCCCGCGAAGGTAAGTACGCTGCGACGTCAGCCCCGAAAAATGGTGCCGGAGTCGATTTATCGCGGTTGGCGGTGGGCGAGCCAGAGGCCGAGCGCGACGCAGGCCAGGCCGATGAGGAACAGGACGGAGACCGGCTCCGAGAGCAGCAGGGCCAGCGAGGCCGGCTCCGTCTGGTCGAGCACGAAGCGCGTGGCGACGATGGTCGCGCCGACCAGAATCCCCGTGGCGGCCGCCGCGCCGGCGGGCAGGAACCTGTGCATGCGGTCGTACGTCCCTCCTGGTCCAGCTCAGGCACAAAACGGCAAGCACCGGACAGGCGAGAGTATTGCATAGTCCGCAGGCTCCCGGCGCAAGCGCCGCCCGCAAGCGGCTTCGCAGGCGCGCGGCGAGCAGCTAGACTGGCCCAGGTTTCAGAGGCCGCTTTTGCAAATTCCGCGATCGAGGGAGGGACTGAAATGCTGTTCCATTTGGATTTCAACGTCGAATACCCGGCGGACATGAGTCAGAAGGAGCTGTTCGCCATCTGGGCCGAGGAGGCCGACGCGGCGCTGGGCGCCAAGCAGGCCGGCGTGGTCGTCGACCTCTGGAAGTGCGTCGGCGAACGCCGCGTGGTCGCGATCGTCGAGGTCGAGTCCCACGACGCGCTCGACCAGATCCTGCTCGACTTGCCGATCATGCAGCAGCACGGCCAGCACGTCGACGTCGCGGTCACCGCCCTCAGGCGCTACGAGGACTTCGCCGCCGACGTGAAAGACCGCAAGTAGCCGCACGCACGAACGCGAGTCACTGGCGCCCTTGTAATCATTCCTGGGCCATTGAGGCCCCGCGAGCCAGTGCGAGCGAAGCCAAGCGCCCGGATCGGCGCGCCCGGCGTTTGACGGACTACCGGCAGGTCACAATGCGTTGTGACCTGCCCATCAAGAGCCGCCGCCGACCTCGAGCAGCTCGCCGGTGATGAAGGAGGCGTCGTCGGACATCAGCCAGACCACGGCGGCGGCGACGTCGTCGGGCACGCCCGCGCGGCCCAGCGGGATGGTCGGGCCGATGGTCTCGATGCGCTTCTTGCCGCCCCAGGGGCCGTGCATGTCGGTGTCGATCAGGCCCGGCAGCACGGCGTTCACCCGGATGCCCTCGCCGGCGACCTCGGTCGCCAAGCCGATGGTCATGGTGTTGAGCGCGCCCTTGCTGGCCGCATAGTGGACCCGCTGACCGCGCCCGCCCTTCTTGCCGGCGATCGACGATAGGTTAGCGATCGCCCCACCGGTGCCGCCGTGCTTGGTCGACATCCGCCGGATCGCCTCGCGCGCGCAGAGGAAGGCCGAGGTGATGTTGGTCGCCCAGAGGCGGTTCAGGTCCTCGGCCCGCATGTCCTCGACCAGGGCGACCTGCATGATGCCGGCGTTGTTGGCGAGCGCGGTGACCGGCCCGAGGGCCTCGTCCACCTCGGCGAAAAGCCGCACCACGTCGGCCTCGACCGAGACGTCCGCCTGGAAGGCCTGCGCCCGGCCGCCCTCGCCCTCGATCGCGGCGACGACCTCCGCGGCCTGCCCGGCCTGCTCCCGATAGTTGACGCAGACCTTGTAGCCGGCGCGCCCCGCGTACCGCGCGATCGAGGCCCCGATCCCCCGGCTGCCGCCGGTTACCACCATCACCTTCTCCATGCGTTGCTCCCGTAGATCTCTGCTCTGGCTCTGTTCACCGCGCGCATTATCGCACGATCCAGGTGCTGCGCCAGGCGCGACCGTTGCCGCTCTCAGGCGGGCGCGCGCCTGCGGCCGAGGGCGAGGGCCGAGTGGACCGCCAATGTCGCGACCACGACGCCGCCGCCGATAAGCGCCCAGGGCCCCGGGGCCTCGCCGAGGGCGAGCCAGACCCAGAAGGGGCCGAGCACGGTCTCGAGCAGCAGCAGCAGGCTGACCTCGGGGGCCGGCAGGTAGCGGGGCCCAAGCGTGAGCAGCGCGAAGGAAACCGGCACGACGAAGAGGCCCATGACCAGCATCCAGACGAGCTGTGTCCGGTCCAGCACGGCGGGCTCCGCGACCAGAAGGGCGGCCAGGCCGACGATCAGACCGGCGAGCGCCATGGCTGGGATCATGTTGACGGCCCGGGCGTGGCGCAGCACGGTGAAGTTGCCGCCCATGGTGATCGCGACGCCGAGCGCGGCCAAGTCGCCCCAAAGCGAGCCGCTGCCCAGGCTCTCGAAGGCGAGCAGGAAGATGCCGCCCAGTGCCACGACGATCGCGGCCCAGGTGCGACGCGGGATCCGTTCACCCAGGAAGACCCGGCTGGCCAAGGCGGCGAAGAATGGCGCGGAGGCTACGATGATCAGCGTGTTGGCGACCGAGGTGTGGGCGAGGGCCACGATGAACAGCACGGTGCCGAGCGCGAACAACAGGGCCGCGGCATAGCCGCGCGGGCCGACCGCGCGGACGCAAGCCGGCGTCTCGCGGCCGTAGAAGCACACGACCAGGACGCTCAGGCCCAGCGCCTGCAGCAAGCCACGCCACACCAGCACGGTCCAGGGGTCCAGCGCAATCAGGCGGATCAGGAGCGTGTCCGGGGTCAGCACCAGCGCCCCCAGCACGACGATCATCAGCCCCTTGGCGTGGTCCGGCAGCCCGTCCATGATCTTTCCCGGGGCGCGTGTTTCGACACTACCCACGATGTTTGACATTTCCGGGGCGATTCGTATAGTCCGCGCGCAGCCATTCCCGGGAATGCGGGCGGAGGACGAGCCTCCGACCCCGCCCGGCCACGGGGAATCTCCCTGGCGGGCCGGGACTACCGGGACAAGAACCGGAACCAAGGAGTCCGCGCGCGCCATGTCCAACCGCGTCCAATCGAAGTACAAGATCAACCGCCGCCTCGGGGTGAACCTCTGGGGCCGCCCGAAAAGCCCTTTCAACAAGCGCGAGTACGGCCCTGGCCAGCACGGCCAGCGCCGCCGCAAGCCCTCCGACTTCGGCACCCAGCTGGCCGCCAAGCAGAAGCTCAAGGGGTACTACGGAAACATCGGCGAAAAGCAGTTCCGCCGCTACTACCAGGAAGCCGTGCGGCGGCGCGGCGACACCGGCGAGAAGCTGATCGAGATCCTGGAGCGGCGCCTGGACGCCGTGGTCTATCGCGCCAAATTCGTGCCGACGGTCTTCGCCGCGCGCCAGTTCGTCAACCACGGTCACATCACGGTCAACGGCAAGCGGGTCAACATCCCGTCCTATCAGGTCCAGGACGGTGACGAGGTCCAGGTAAAGGCCAGGAGCCGCGAACTGCCGCTGGTGCTCGACGCCATCGAATCGCCAGAGCGCGACCTGCCGACCTACATCGAGGTCCAGCTCAAGGACATGAAGGCGCGTTTCGTACGCGGGCCCAAGCTGGCCGATGTGCCTTACCCGGTGCAGATGGAGCCCAACCTGGTCATCGAGTTCTACTCGCGCTGATCCGGATCGACCGGCCCCGCGCCGGTCCGGCGCGGGGCGCCACGACAGGCCCAAAGCCTCTGCCCGAGCGTCGCCAAGCGGGGCGCGCGCTTGCCTATCCGGGCCGTTCAATCCGGACGGTCGATGAGAACCGATAAACGGAGTCCTGGTATGACACAGTCAACGCTCGGCGAGCGAATCGAGCGCGCCAGATCGGCGAAGGGATTTTCACCGTCCCAGTTGGCGCGGCGGGTCGGCATCGCGTCCAAGACGCTCGCGCATTGGGAGGCGGACCGCTCGGAGCCGCGCGCCAACAAGCTGGCGATGCTCGCCGGGATGCTGGACGTGCCGGTCGTCTGGCTGCTGGCCGGCGAGGAGGCGGGCGGCGGAATCGACCTGCCGGTCGAGATCGACGAAACCTCGAGCCTCGCCGCCAAGGTCGACGCCCTGATCAAGATTCACGAGAAGCTCACCGTGCTTCTGTTCGAACTGTCCGGCGACATAAGCCGGCTGCAACGCCAGATCACGAAGGCTCACTAGCCCGAAGGCCGTCGGCCGACGGCCGCTGCTCAGGCGGTGGCGCGGCTCAGACGGTGGCGCGGCTCATTCGGCCCGTGCGTCGCCGCCAGCGCGCTCGGCCCGGACCATGCCACCGGGCTCGCTTTGTTCGGTACCTTTCGAAGGTACTACGGCGACACTCCGCGGTTCGCGGGTGACTTGCGCGCCGCCGCTTCCAGGGGCTAGCCTGCAGCCGCCCGTCTGATGAAAGCACCCACGATGCTCGATACGCTGCCCAGTGTCTTCGTCTCCCACGGTGCGCCGACCCTGCCCTTCGAGGAAATCCCGGCGCGGCGCTTCCTGGAGGACCTGGGCCGCGAGCTCGGTCGGCCCGAGGCCGTGCTCTGCATCTCGGCGCATTGGGAGAACGCCCGGCCGGCGCTCAGCCTGGCCGAGGCGCCCGAGACGATCCACGATTTCTACGGCTTCCCGGAAGCGCTCTACGAGCTCAGCTATCCCGCGCCGGGGGCGCCGGACCTGGCGCGCCGCGCGGCCGCCCTGCTCGCCGGGGCCGGGCGTGAGGCGTCGCTGATCGAGACACGAGGACTCGACCATGGCGCCTGGGTGCCGCTCCTGCTGATGTACCCCGAGGCCAAGACTCCGGTAACCCAGCTCAGCGTGCAGATCCGGGGCGGCTCCGCCGACCACCTGGCACTGGGCCGGGCGCTGGCGCCGCTGCGTGCCGAGGGCGTGCTGATCCTGGGCTCCGGCGGGGCGGTGCACAATCTGCGGAAATGGCGGGACGGAGAGGCCGGGGTGCCGGACTGGGCCCAGGCCTTCGACGACTGGCTGGCGGAACGAGTCCAAGCCGGTGCGGTCGAGGACCTCGTCGACTACCGGAGTCGCGCGCCGTCCGGCGAACGGGCGCACCCGACAGAGGAGCACGTCCTGCCGCTCTTCGTGGCGCTCGGCGCCGGCACGGCGGCCGACGGCGGTGGGGGCCGCGTCCTGCACCGCAGCTTTGGCCCCGGCGGCCTCTCCATGGCCGCCTACGCTTTCGGTGGATGAAAGGAAACGCCCGGGCCGCGATCGGGCCCGGGCGAAGCGGGGGTTATCGGAAACTATGGCTCAGGCCGCTGCGGAGGTCGCCAGGCCGGCCCCCTTGAAACGCTCTTCGGCCAGGCGGTCGGCGGCCTCTGAGGTGGGCGCGCCGGTCGCGTCCGCGCGCCGGAAGATCTCGAGCAGCGTGTCGTGGATCCCGGCGATGTGCGCGAAGGCCTCGGCCTTGTCGTAGCGCGGTCCCTCGTGACTGATGACGATGACGCCGCCGGCATTGATCACGTAGTCCGGCGCGTAGAGCACGCCGCGGCGCAGCAGCTCGGCGCCGTGCCTCGGCTCGGCCAGCTGATTGTTGGCCGCGCCGGCGACAATCGGCGCGCGCAGCACCTTGATCGTGCCGTCGTCGATCGTGGCGCCGAGCGCGCAGGGCGCATAGACGTCGGCCTCGACGCCGTAGATCTCTTCGGGCGCGACCGCCTTGGCGCCCAGCTCGTCGACCACCGCGTCGACCTCGTTCCGGTCGATGTCCGTGACGATCAGAGCGGCGCCGGCGCCGGCCAGGCGGCGACAGAGATAGCGGCCGACATGGCCCAAACCCTGGACGGCCACGGTAAGGCCTTTGAGATCGTCCCGGCCGAGCTTGTATTTGACCGCGGCGCGGATGCCCATGTAGACGCCGTAGGCGGTGCCCGGCGAGGGGTCGCCCACGCCGCCGGCGGTGGCGCCGGACACGTGCGTGGTCTCCTGGGCGATGATGTCGATGTCGGGCACGCTGATGCCGACGTCCTCGGCGATGATGTAGCGGCCGCCGAGCGACTCGACGAAGCGGCCCATGGCGCGGAACAGCTCCTCGCTCTTATCGGTCTTCGGATCGCCGATGATGACCGACTTGCCGCCGCCGTAGGGCAGGCCGGCGAGCGCCGACTTGTAGGTCATGCCGCGCGCCAGGCGCAACGCGTCAGTCAGCGCCTCCTCCTCGTTGGCATAGCTCCACATGCGGCAGCCGCCGAGGGCCGGGCCGCGGTTCAGATTGTGGATCGCGATGATTGCTTGCAGGCCGCTTTCGGGATCGCGGCAGAAGGCCACTTCGGCATGGTCGTCGAATTCGGGGTGGGTGAAGAGGGTCATGGCAGACGTCAACCTCGCTTGCTGTCCGGCGTCTCCGACGGCGCCGGTTGTCTATGTATCAATATCGCCGGTTCGTATAAGTATTCAATAAGAAAACGCTTAATAGTGCGTAAATAGACATAATGTTAACGGGAAGATAACGGAAAGGTCAGGAAAAAACATTCCCGGCCGGATACGGGAAATTTTTTTGCTTCCGTGTGTGCCCGGATCAGCGGGGGGCTTGCGGGAACGGGCCGTCAGCTCTCCCCGTTACCCGCGGCCAGAAGAGCATCGCGCAGTTCGAGCAGGTGCAGGGCCGCACGCCACAATACCAGGCTGTCGCCTGGGCCGGCCGGGGCCAGGTCGGCGTGGGCCAGGTTGTCGGCCAGGTAGAGGCGGGCCCGGCCCTCGGGCAACGCGGCCGCCAGCGCCATGCTCTCCGTCTCGGGGATGATCGGGTCGTCGCGGCCGTGGACCAGGATTACGTCGGCCTCGAAGGCCGCGAGATCGTGCCGTTTCAGGTCGAGCGCCGCGATTTCGCCGCGGACGGGGGCGGGCAGGGCGGCGATCAGGGCCGGCACCCGATCGGGGTCGCGGTTGGCGAGCAGGGCATGGACCGCGCGGCCCTCACGGCCGAGCCGGGGGATGAGGTCGGCGATGTCGGCGTCCAGGTTCCTCAGCTTGCGTGCCGCCATGGCGTCGAGCAGCACGCGGTCGCGCGGCTCCTCCAGGCGCCAAGCGTTGCTGCGCAGGAACACCCACTTGCCATAGGCGTTCGGTCGCCTGTACTGCCAGGGCGCGCTTGGGGCCTCGCGGTAGCGGCCGGTGGTGAAGAAGGTGACGACGGCCTCGAGATCGAAATAGCCGCCGATCGTCACGACGAAGCGCACCAGGTCGCGCGCCGGCGGCGTGAGCGCGGCCATCATCGCCGGACCGGCGGCGTAGGAGATCGCAACGATTCCCACCCTGGTGTCGCCGGTTCCGTCCCGGGCAGCCAGGTAACGCACCGCGGCGGCAATCTCCAGGGCGTCGGCGGCGCTGACGTGGAGCCGGCGCAGGTTCTCGATGTCCGGTACCAGGACCGTGAAGCGGGCCCGTGCCAGCGACCTGGCGGTCGCCACCAGGCGCGGGTCGTCCTTGCCGTCCGGGGCCGCGCCCGGCACCAGCACCAGGGGTACGCCCGGACCCTCGGCCGGCCGGTAGAGGTCGCCCCGGTAGCCCTGACCGGCGATCTCGTAGGCGACCGCCTGGCGCCGCGGTTCGGACGTGCTTTCCTTGAGGCGACTCGGTCCGGCACCGGCCGCCAGATCTTCCAGCAGTGCCCAGGCCTCCAACCCGCGCTGCGGGGAGCAGGCGCTGAGCGCCAGAGCGGCCAGCAGCAGAAGCGTCGGAGCCGTCCAGTTCCGTTTCACCGGACCGCTCCGCTGCTGTCCTCAGCCGACGCGCCCCTCGAGCGCAGCGACGAGGATGGTCTTGAGCTCCGGCGCGCCGACCGGGATCGGGTTGGTCGGCGCCGTGGGGTCGACCGCGGCCATCTCCGAGATCTCGTCGAGCTTGTCGTCACCGACCCCGATCTCCTTCAGGGTGTGCGGGATCTTCAACTGCTCGCGCAGGCCCATGACCCAGCCCATGACCGCGCCGAACGAGGGGTCGGGCAGGTCGAGCCAGGCGCCGAGCCGTGCCATTCTGTCCTCGATAGCCCCCCGGTTGTAGGCCAGCACGTAAGGCATGAAGACCGCGTTGGTGAGCCCGTGGTGGGTATCGTAGAGCGCGCCCACCGGGTGCGAGAGGGAGTGGATCGCGCCGAGGCCCTTCTGGAAGGCGGTTGCGCCCATCGAGGCCGCGGCCAGCATGTGGGCGCGCGCCGCCAGGTTGCTCCCGTCCGCGACCGCCGCAGGCAGCCAGTCCTTGACCAGGCGTATGCCCTCGACGGCGATGCCCTCGGCCATGGGGTGGTAGCCCGGTGCGCAGTAGGCCTCGAGGCAGTGGGCCAGCGCGTCCATCCCGGTCGCCGCCGTCATGTGCGGCGGCAGGCCGACGGTCAGAACCGGGTCGGAGATCACGACGCCGGGCAGCATCTTCGGGTGGAAGATGATCTTCTTGCTGTGCGACCCCTCGTCGACGATGACCGAGGCGCGGCCGACCTCCGAGCCGGTGCCCGCCGTGGTCGGCACGGCGACGATCGGCGCGATGCCGGCCTCGACGGCGGCCTTCCAGTTGTCGCCGACATCCTCGAAGTCCCAGATCGACTTGGTCTGTCCCGACATGAAGGCGATCGCCTTGGCGGCGTCCAGGGCGCTGCCGCCGCCGAAGGCGATCACGCCGTCGTGGCCGCCGGCCTTGAAGGCGGTGACCCCCTCGTCGACGTTGCGGCCCACCGGGTTGGGCTTGACCTCGCTGAACAGACCGGTCGGCAGGCCCTCGGCCTCGTTGGCCGCGACCGCGTCCTGCACCATGGGCAGGCCGGCCAGGCCCGGGTCCGTGACCAGCAGCGGCCGGCTCATGCCGAGGCCCTTGCAGGCGCGCGCCAGGTTCCGGACGCGTCCGGCGCCGAACAGCATCGTCGTCGGGTAGTTCCAGCTGCCGCGCAAGCTCGCGGGATCAACGTCTGTCTGTGCGGTCATCTCGGCGGTCCTTCAGACGGCGGTTCTCAAATGGAACGACTTGGGGCGGGTCAGCTGTTCGTAGCCAATGACCGAAAGCGTGCAGCCGCGGCCGGAGTCCTTGACTCCGGTCCAGGCGAGCGCCGGGTCCAGGTAGTCGCAGCGGTTCATGAACCAAGTGCCGGTCTCGACCTGTGTGCCGATCTCGATCGCGGCCCGCTCGTCGGTGGTCCAGATCGAGGCGGTCAGGCCGAAGGCGCTGTCGTTCATCAGGCGCACCGCCTCCAAGTCGGAGGCGACCTTCATGATGCCGACGACGGGGCCGAAGGACTCCTCGCTCATGACACGCATCGTATGGTCGACATCGACCAGGACCTGCGGCGCCAGGTAGGGCGTGCCCGGCTTGTCGGCCGGGAAGCCGGCCGGGTCGACCAATGCCTTGGCGCCGGCCCCGACCGCCTCGGCGATCTGGCCGCGCACGAAGTCGGCGGCCGAGGCGCGCACCATGGGGCCCAGGGTAGTCCCGGCCTCGAGCGGGTTGCCCAGCACGTACGTGCCGACCAGTTCCGCGACGCCCTCGACGAAGGGTTCGTAGACCGCCTCGTGGACGTAGACCCGCTCGATGCCGCAGCACGACTGGCCGGCGTTGAAGAACGCGCCGTCGACCACGTTCTCGACCGCGTGGTCGAGCTTCACGTCGGCGCGCACGTAGGCCGGGTCCTTGCCGCCCAGCTCGAGGCCCAGACCGATGAAGCGCTTGGCGGCGGCGTCCTGCACCGCGTGGCCGGCCGGCACCGAGCCGGTGAAGGCGACGAAGTCGATGCCCTCGTGGCCGATCAGGTCGAGCGCCGCCCGGTGGCCCAGGTGCAGGTGCTGAAAAATGCCCTTGGGCAGGCCCGCGGTCTCGAAGGCCTCGGCGAAGCGTTCGGCGCAGAGCGGCGTCTGGGCCGAGTGCTTGAGGATCACCGCGTTGCCGGCCATGAGCGCCGGAACGATGGAGTTGACCGCGGTCAGATAGGGGAAATTCCAAGGTGCGACGACGAAGACCACACCGAGCGGATCGCGCCGGATGAAACGGGTGAAACCCTCCTTGGGACCGACCCCGACGTCGGCCAGCGCGTTCGGCGCGGCCTCGATCATGTAGCGCGCGCGCTCTTCGAAGCCGCCGACCTCGCCGGGGCTCTGGCCGACCGGCCGGCCCATCTGCCAGGAGATCTCCTCGGCGATCTCGGCCTTCCTGGCGACGAAGGCGTCGACCGCCTTGGTCAGCAGCGCCTGGCGCTCGGCGATCGGCACGTATTTCCAGGCGGTCTGCGCCGCGCGGGCGCGGTCCACCGCCGCCTCGACTTCGGCGGCGCCGGACAGGGGCCGCTCGACATAGACGCTGCCGTCGACCGGCGTGATGCATTTGAGTGAGTCGCTCATGGCCCGTCGGATCCTTCCCATGGCCCCGCTCGCTCGCGCGACTCTAGGCCCGCCGCCGGGCCCGCACAACACCCCGCGGCGGCGGACCGGACATGCGGCGCGGACATGCCGGAGCATGTTTTCGGGGCCGGGGTGGAAGGCCCCCGGATATTACGGTATTGGGGATTCTTCGAAGATATGGGATCTGGCGCGTCCGGCCTGAACCGGAGCATGCGCCCATTTGAACCGGTCCTGCGCCGTCCTCTTCGGGACACCGCGTCAGTCAGGATTCTCGTCAGGTTGCGATACGCGGGCTCACTGAGAACTCGCCGAATCTTCCTCGGCGGGTGCCTCCTCGGCCACTTCCCCCTCGGTCTTGCCCGCCTTCTCCGCCTTGGCCTTGGCGCGCGCGGCCTTCTTTTCGGCTTTGGCTCTGTCGCGTTCCATACGCTCGAATTTGTAGTTGGGCTTTCGGGCCATGTAATGTCCTTTCGGTCAGTGCAAAGGCAACAGCTCCGCAACCGACACACGTGTCGGCCGGGCTATAACGAGCACCGGGCAAGCGCCGGGAACGCCCCCAAAGGCAACCTAATACTATCGCCCGGCTCGGGTTCGTCCGCCCTCGGGCGCCGGTATCGACCTCAGATATCCGGCGCGAGGGCGGCCGATCGCAAGCATTTAGTCCAAAGCGACAAGATTTTCCGCGGAGGACTTGCCGTTCTGTCCGGGCACGAGGTCGTACTCGACCTTCTGGCCCTCGCGAAGGGTGTCCAGTCCGGCACGTTCAACGGCCGAAATATGGACGAACGCATCGCGCGATCCATCGCTCGGCTGAATGAATCCATACCCCTTGACCGAATTGAACCATTTCACTGTTCCGGTAGCCATAGCTACTCCTTTCCAGGTATCGAGTTGATGCGGGCCGTTCCAAGCGGCATCACGATTATTGGGGCTTCACAGTATCTGGGAGTAACTCGGCTCGGCTGAAGTCAGCAGCAAGAATTCGCCAGGGTTATGTGCACCCGTTGCGCCCAAATTGGTACTCTGCACGCCAAATTGCAAGTGGAATCAACACAGCCGGACTGCCCGGCGCCGCGACCAGATCCACCGGTGCCGGGGGCTTCGGGCTGCCGGTCGTTCCACCGGTGTCAGTTAGTTCCTCGCATCAGTCCGGCGTCGTTTCACAAGGCCAACCGGTGCGCGCCCGAGAATCGAGGGGCCGCTCCTCGCATGAAGCCGGCGGAACGGCACGGCGAGGCCCATGAAAACCGGCGCCACGGCCATGGATCCTCCGCCGTTCACCGCAAGACGTGAAACCGGCGACTTTCGGCCGGCTTCCGTCTACATGTGCGCTCGCAGTTCCTTTGCCATCGCCCGAATGTCGGCCAGATCCCGCACCATCTCGCTCCAGCCATACCAGAGGGCGTAGTCCGGGTTGGCGTGGAAGGCGCCCTGGAACGCCCGCATGCGGTGCTTGAGGTGCATCACGAAGAGCCGGTTCTCGATCGGTGTCGGCGAGTCGTGAAATGTCAGCAGGTCGGGAAAGGCATAGGCGTAGCTCTCGGGTTTCTCGAGAACACCGTCCTTGTAGAGGGCGGCGATTTCGCGGATCGCCTCGGCCAGCAGGTGGTCGACCTGGCGAATGGTTTCGTCGCCCCTGGCCATCTCCGCCTCGGCGAACTTGGCCGAATGACACTGGCTGCAGGCCTCGAGCAGTTTGTCCCGCTCGCTGTCGAAGTCCTCCTGGGTCAACCGCGCGACCTGTGCCGCCTTGACCACGTCGAGGCGGGGGGTCGGATTGCCCTCGGGATCGAGCACGCCGAGGGCCTGCAGGATGGTGATCTGGTCGGCCTTCCACTGCGGGTCCTCCGGCAGCGGCAAACGCACCGCCAAGAAGCCCCAGGGCGTGCGCACCTCGTGATCGCCGTCCTGCATGTGGCAGGTCTGGCACGTCGGCGCCGCGGCGCTCGGCGGCAGCTTGCCGGCGCGCTTGAGGGTGTGGCGCACGCCGTGCTTGGAACCCGAGTACATTTCCCATTGCGGATGATCGAAGCCCATATGGCAGGTCTGGCAGGCCTCGGGCTCGCGCGCCTCGGACTTCGCGAAGGTGTGCCTCGTGTGGCAGGAGTCGCAGGCGCCCGTGCCGAAGCCGCCGGTCTCGGCGCGGACCGCCTCGAGCTGCTCGGGACTCAGCAGCCCGATCTTGTGGCAGCCGCCGCAGCCCTTGAGGCCCTCGCTCAGCACCTTGGGCATGGCGTGGGTCGTGGGCATCGCGCTCATGGCGGCCCAGGCGAAGGCGTGCTTGCCGCGCTTGTACTGCTCGGTCTGCGGTTCGTGGCACTGGCCGCATGTCTCCGGGGTCGGCATGTCTGCTTTCGCCACATCGGCCGGCGACTGGTGGCCGCTGCCGTGACACATCTCGCAGCCGATCGCCATCTCGCTGTGCCGGCTTGCCTGCCAATCCGCGACGACCCCCGGTGTCATACCGTTGTGGCAGTCCACGCATGTCTCGGCCCCGGCCGGAGCCGACAAGAAGACGGGCGAGCAGAGCGCTGCCGCCATAGCCAAACCTATACTCGTGCGCCGTGCCATGACACCCCTCCACACCATATGCGATTGCCGATCTAGAAGCGATTTGGAAGCGCCGTTTCCCAACCGGAAGACGGAGCGTTAGAAGCATGTCTTGGTCCCGGAATAGAACAATGATCTACATCAAACGGTGGGGCGGGATAGCGCAACCCAACTGTCTGGGGGCTTTGAGGCAGATCAAGGCGCTGCATGCCGAACCAAGGGAAGCTGGGCCTTGCGGATCGGCAAAGGCGACCGTCGATAGGCCGTTACATCGGGTTCTGATAGCGCCGATGCGCGAAACCGCGGGCCGCGGTATACTGTTGATCGGAACCACTCCAGTTCGCCGGGACGACGATGTTGGAGGACCGGTGGAGGCGAGCCCTGGCGCTCTGCGCTATCCTGGCGGTCCTGCTGCCCGGGACGGGCTGGGCGCTTGACGAGGACGGCCATGCCGCCCGGCGCGCTGACATGATCAGGGTCATCGAGCGCTACGCCTTCAGCGCCGTCAAGGCCCTCGGCCGCAGGCGGATCGACCCGCGGGTCCTCGAGGTCATGGGCCGCACGCCCCGCCACCTCTTCGTCCCGGAGCGTTTGCGCGGCGAGGCCTATGACGACCGGCCGTTGCCGATCGGCTATGGCCAGACTATCTCGCAGCCCTTCATCGTCGCGCTGATGACCGACCTTCTGGCCGTCGGGCCGGAGGACGTGGTGCTCGAGGTCGGCACCGGCTCCGGCTACCAGGCCGCCGTCCTGGCGCCGCTCGCGCGCCGGGTCTGTTCCATCGAGATCATACCGGAGCTTGCCCGCAGCGCCGGCCAGCGACTGGAGGATCTGGGTCATGCCGGCGTCGACACGCGGACCGGCGACGGCTACTACGGCTGGCCCGAATGCGGGCCCTACGACGGCATCGTAGTCACCGCCGCGGCGAGCCAGGTGCCGCCGCCACTGGTCGGGCAGCTGAAACCGGGCGGCCGCATGGTGATCCCGGTCGGTGGCCCCTTCGCCACACAATGGCTGATGCTTGTGGACAAGCTGGCGGATGGGCGGGTCCAGACACGGCAGGTGCTGCCTGTCGCCTTCGTTCCTTTCACGCGCCGGTCGCCGTGATGCTGCCGGCCATCTCGGTCGTCTCCGCCGCGATCCTCGCCTACGAGGTGCTGTTGATGCGGCTCTTCGCGATCGTGCAGTGGCATCATTTCGCCTACATGGTGATCAGCATCGCGCTGCTCGGTTTCGGGGCGAGCGGCAGCTTCCTGGCGCTCGCCCAAGGCTGGCTCAAGCCGCGCTTCGTGGCCGCGTTCGCGGTCAATGCGGCCCTGTTCGGGGTCTCGGCTTTGGCCGCCTTCGCGCTCGGCGAACGGGTACCGTTCAACGCCCTCGAGGTGCTCTGGAACCCAGGGCAGCTGCTCCATCTCCTCATGCTCTATCTGCTTTTCACGGTTCCCTTCTTCTGCGGGGCGAATTGCATCGGCCTTGCCTTCGCGCGCTACGGCGAGCAGATCGGCCGCATCTACCGCTACGACCTGATGGGTGCGGGCGTAGGCGCGCTGGGCATCGTGGCGGTCCTGTTCTTCGTCCCGCCGTCCGACTGCCTGCGGCTGATCGCCGGCCTGGGGATCGCGGCGGGGGGGCTGGTGTGCTTTGCGAGCAACGACGTCCGCAGGCGCTTTGCGGCCATTGGATTGCTCGCCGCGGCCGTCCTTCTGCCGGCGTTCGTGCCGCAGTCCTGGATCGCCTTGCGGTTCTCCGAATACAAGGGGCTGAGCATGGCGTTGCAGGTTCCGGGCGCCAAGGTGGTCGGGGACTCCTCCAGTCCGCTGGGTCTGCTGACGGTGGTCCGCAGCCCGACCATCCCGTTCCGGCATGCGCCGGGTCTGAGCCTCGACAGCGCGATCGAGCCGCCGCCGCAGCTCGGCGTGTTCACGGACGGCGACGCGCTCAGCGTTATCACCAGGTACGACGGCCGGTTGGACGCCCTCGGCTATCTCGATCACACGACCGCGGCCCTGCCGTACCACCTGCTGCAGGGCCCATCGGTGCTGGTTCTGGGTGCCGGCGGCGGCGGCGACGTCCTCCAGGCCATCTATCATGGTGCAAGGCGGATCGATGCCGTCGAGATCAACCCCGAGCTCATCGCACTCGTCCGGCGAGAGCACGCGGCCTTCGCCGGCGGTCTCTACGATCTTCCGGAGGTCACGGTGCACGCGGCCGAGGCCCGCAGTTTCGTCGCACGTGGTCAGGCCCTATGGGACCTCATCCAGGTTCCGCTGCTTGATTCCTTCGGCGCCTCGGTCGCCGGTGTGTACAGCCTGAGCGAAAATTACGTCTACACGGTAGAGGCGTTCCGGGACTACTTGCGCCATTTAGAGGCCGGCGGGTTTCTGGCCATCACCCGATGGCTCAAGTTGCCGCCGCGCGACAGCCTGAAGCTCTTCGCGACTGCGCTGGCGGCGCTCGAGCGCGAGGGCGTCGCGGTGCCGCAAGAGCGGCTGGCACTGATCCGCGGCTGGAACACGACGACGCTGCTGGTCAAGAAGGGCGCGCTGGTCGCCCAGGAGATCGACGAAATCCGCCGCTTCACCGAGCAGCGCTCGTTCGACTTGGCCTATTACCCCGGCATGAGACCCGACGAGGCCAATCGCTTCAACGTCCTGGACGCGCGGCACTTTTTCGAAGGCGCCGCGGCCCTGGCGGGTCCGCGCCGCGCCGAGTTCATTGAGCGCTACAAGTTCGACCTTGCCGTTACCCGCGACGACCGGCCCTATTTCTTTGATTTCTTCAGGTGGCGGGCCCTGCCGGAGTTCCTGGAGCTGCGCGCGCAGGGCGGGGCGGCGCTGCTGGAGTGGGGCTATCCGATCCTTTTTGCCACGCTGGTCCAGGCCTCGGCGCTCGGTGCCGTGCTCATCCTGCTGCCGCTCTGGCTCGGCCGGCGGAAAACGGTCCCGCACCCGGACCGGGCGCGGATTCTGGTCTATTTTCTCACCCTCGGACTCGCCTTCCTGTTTGTCGAGATCGCCTTTATCCAGCGCTTTATCGTGTTTCTCGGCCACCCTCTCCTTGCGGTGGCCGTGGTGCTTTCCGCTTTCCTGGTCTTCGCCGGGCTCGGTAGCGGCGCCGCGCCGCGCTTCGTCCGGCGGCTGGAGCGGCGGCGCGAAACCGCCGGCCGGCTGCTCTCCCGGCTCGCGCCGCTCGATGTTCCGGTCCTGGCCATCGGCGCCGGCGCGCTGCTCTATCTCGCGCTGTTGCCGGCGCTGTTCGATTGGATGATGCCGTGGCCCGTGGCGGCGCGGGTCGTCGCATCCGTCGCCCTGATCGCGCCGCTTGCGTTCTTCATGGGCATGCCCTTCCCGATCGGCCTCTCGCGGGTGTCCGAACGGGTTCCGGCGCTCGTGCCCTGGGCCTGGGGGGTGAACGGCTGCGCCTCGGTGGTGAGCGCGATCCTGGCGACCATCCTGGCAATACATCTGGGCTTCACGGCGGTCGTCGGGATCGCCGTCGTACTGTACCTTGCCGCCGCCGCGGTGTTCCGGGCGCCGCTGGCCACGGTGGGCGGGGGCGCGGGGCGATGACGGCGGTGGAGGGCGCGGTCGACGCGCGGGCGTTGCGCGCTCATGTCCAGGCGCTGGCCGGCGACATCGGCGAGCGCAACGTCTTCCGGCCCCGGGCGCTGGCGGCCGCCGCCGGCTACATCGAGGCGGCCTGGCGGGGCCAGGGCTACGAGGTCACGCCGCAGGTCTACGAGGCCCATGGCGTGCGCAGCGCGAACCTGGAGGTGACGCGGCCCGGCAACGCCCAGAGGGAAGGAGTTCTGCTTCTGGGCGCGCACTACGATTCGATCATGGGCGGCCCCGGCGCCAACGACAACGGCAGCGGCGTCGCCGCGCTCCTGGAGCTGTCGCGGCTCTTCGCCGGCTTGGCGCCGGCGATGAGCGTCCGCTTCGTGGCCTTCGTCAACGAGGAGCCGCCGTTCTACATGTCCGGAGACCAGGGCAGCATGGTCTATGCGCGGGCCGCCCGGGTACGCGGCGACGACATCCGTCTCATGGTCGCGCTCGAGACTATCGGCTGCTACCGCGACACGCCGGGCAGCCAGCGCTATCCGCCGCTGTTCCGGCTGTTCTATCCGAGCCGGGGCAACTTCCTGGCCTTCGTGTCCGATTTCCGCTCGCGCGGGCTCATGCATCATGTCGCGGCGGCGTTCCGCACCCGCTCGGACTTTCCGCTGGAGCACGTGGCGACCTTCAGCCTCGTCCCGGGCGTGAGCTGGAGCGACCATCGCTCGTTCTGGGTCAACGGCTACCGCGCCTTCATGGTCACGGACACCGCCTTCTATCGCTATCGCTATTACCACACCGCCGAGGACACGCCGGACAAGCTGTCCTATGCCGGACTGTCCCGCGCGACCGAGGGGCTCTACCGGGCCTTTGCGGCCGTGGCGAAGGAGGGGCTTGGTGCGGCGCGCGGGGGGCCGCGCCGACCGAGGATCCGTGGCTCCGGCAATTGACAATCCCGGGTGTCGATACAAAGTGTAAACTGCGAGGTTCGATATGATTCGCTTCGCCCTTATCATAGTTCTTCTGGGCGCCTTGCCCGCCCTAGCCCAGGCATTGCCGGGAGACCGATACGCGGGCCACACTCTAGCCCGTGACGTCTGCGCCGCCTGCCACTTCATAGAGAGCGAAGACATGGGCGACTCCTGGGCGGACGCGCCGGCGTTCCAGGACGTCGCCGACGATCCGGCGATCACCGCGATCAGCCTTCGCGTCTTCCTGGGGACCTGGCATCAGAACATGCCGAACCTGATGCTGAGCGAGGCGGAGACCGACGACATCATCGCCTTCATCTTGAGCCTGAAATAGATCCGAAGAATCCGCGGCGGTAATTGTCCGCGCGCCCGGGCGATGTCCGATCACAAAGCTCCTGGGGTCGCCGGATGCCCTGTGGTACCGTCGTGGTTGGGGGAGCCACCGGGAGGAGCCGGCCGATCGAGCGAAAAGGAGAACCGCCGCCATGGAACTCGGGCAGGCCTTGCTTGCCGCGCTCAAGGACCACGGCGCGGAGGGGATCTTCGGCATCCCGGGCGACTTCGCACTGCCGTTCTTCAAGGTGGTCGAGGAAAGCGGCATCCTGCCGCTCTACACCCTGTCCCACGAACCCGGCGTCGGCTTCGCGGCCGACGCGGCGGCGCGCTACAACTGCTCGCTGGGCGTAGCAGCGGTCACCTACGGCGCCGGTGCCTTCAACCTGGTCAACGCCATCGCCGGGGCATATGCGGAACGCTCGCCCGTCGTCGTCATATCCGGTGCGCCGGGCAGCGCGGAGCGCGCAAGCGGCCTGCTGCTGCACCACCAGGCCAAGACGCTGGACTCCCAGTTCCGGGTCTACCGCGAGATCACCTGCGACCAGGCGCGCCTCGACGACCCGGAACGCGCGCCCGCCGAAATCTCCCGCGTGCTGCGCAGCGCGCTCGACCAGTCGATGCCGGTCTATCTCGAGCTGCCGCGCGACCGGGTAACCGCGGACTGCGCCGCGGTCGAGAGGACCCCGCCCGCGCCGGTCGCGCCGGACGCGCTCGCCGAGTGCGCCACGGAGATCCTGGCGCGCCTCGAGGCGGCCCGCGCGCCGGTGCTGATGGCCGGGGTGGAGATCCGCCGCTACGCCATCGAGGACAAGGTCGCAGAGCTGGCGCGCCGCCTCGGCCTGCCGGTGGTGACCAGCTTCATGGGCCGCGGCCTGCTCGCCGGCACGGTGGCGCCGCCGCTCGGCACCTATCTCGGTGTGGCGGGCCGGCCGGAGATCACCGACCTGATCGAGGGCTCCGACGGCCTGCTGCTCCTCGGCGTGATCCTCAGCGATACCAATTTCGGCGTCTCGCGGCACCAGATCGACCTGCGCGCCGCGATCCAGGCGCTCGGCCGCGAGGTGCGCGCCGGCTACCACGTCTATCCCAACATCCCGCTCGACGCGCTCGTCGAGGCCCTGCTGGAGCGGGCACCGCAGCAAACGGCGAGGGCCGCCGCCGCCCCCTCGGCGACCGAATATCCCTCCGGGCTGGTGGCCGACGACGCGCCGATCACGCCCACCGATATCGCGCGCCTGGTCAACGACACCTTGCGCAGCCACGGCGCCATGCCGCTAGCGGCCGATGTCGGCGATTGCCTGTTCACCGCGATGGACATCGAGCAGACGCGCTTCGCCGCCCCGGGCTATTACGCCGGCATGGGCTTCGGCGTGCCGGCCGGCCTCGGCATCCAGGCGGCCACGGGCGAGCGCCCGCTGGTCCTGGTCGGCGACGGCGCCTTTCAGATGACCGGCTGGGAGCTCGGCAACTGCCGGCGCTACGGCTGGGACCCCATCGTCCTGCTGTTCAACAACAGAAGCTGGGAGATCCTGCGCGTCTTCCAGCCCGAGTCGAAGTTCAACGACCTCGACGACTGGCACTTCGCCGATATGGCCGGGGCCTTGGGCGGCATCGGCGACCGCGTCACCACCCGGGCCGAGCTCAAGAGCGCGCTCGACCGGGCGCTGGCGACGCGCGGCCGCTTCCACCTGATCGAGATCATGCTAGAACGCGGCGCCCTGTCCGAGACCCTGACCCGCTACTTCGAGGGCTTCAAACGCGCCCGGCGCGGCCCCTGACCGGCGCCTTGCCGATTATCCGAGCACCGAGAAGCTGCTCTCCTTGTTGATCTCGCGTCGCCGCGAATAGAATCCAACGTCGATCGATCGCCCGATGTGCCGCAGCTCGAGCTGCAGCGGGTCCTTGTCGTGGTCGTGACCCGCCTCGCAGCGCTCGATCAGCTCGGCCATCATGACGCCGGCCACGGGCGCGTTCTTGAACTGGTTGCCGCTCGTGCCGATCGCCATGTAGAAGCCCGCGAGGTCGGACTTGTCGTAGATCGGGATCCAGTCGTCGGAGACGTCGTAGAGGTCCACGACCCCCTTCATGCGGCTGGGGATGCCGAGCGACGGGATGCGTTGCGCCACGCGGTAGGCCTGGGCCTGCCATTGGTCGGTGAAGTCGCGGTTGTAGTCGTCCGGGTCGACCCATTCGCGCTCGTCGCAGGCCGGGTCCTCGCTGCCGATCAGGATGTGGTTGCCGGTCTCCGGGCGGCAGTAGCAACCGATGTCGCCGTCGGAGGTCACGAAGCCGTCTTTCTCGAAGTCGAAGCCCCTGGGGGAGGGGCAGTGGGCGACCTCCTGGCGCAGCGCCCTGGTCTTGATGTTCATGCCCTCCTCGACGCCCGCCATGCGGTTGATCAGGTAGGAGTGCGGTCCCGCGACGTTGACCACGATCGGTGCGTCGACCTCTTCGCCGCCCTCGAGGGTCACGCCGGCGACCCGGCCGTCCTGCTGCCGGATCTCGACGATCTCGCTGTTGAACAGGAACGTGGCGCCCTTGGCTTCGGCCGCACGCTGGACGTTGTGGGTCGCCAGCTGCGGGTCGCTGATGTAGCCCGCCTTGAAGAAGAACACGGCGCCCGCCATCATCTCGCCCGAGGTCTTGCCGAAGTCCGGATCGTCGGGCCGCTTGACCGGGGCGAAGCTGTGCAGGTCGTAGATCGGCATCTTCGCCTTGAGCGTTTCCAGGTCCCAGTCCTCCCAGGGGATGCCGAGCGCATCCATGTTCCGGCAGATCGGCCGCAGGTGATCGTTGAGCTCGGTCTTCATGACGAAGCAGCCGGTGTTATAGAACTTGGCCAGGCCGCTCTCGTCCTCGACGCCGATGTAGTTCGCCCAGTCCTCCCAGTAGAAGAAGCCCTCGTAGGCGAGTGCGCAGCCGTCGTAGGTCGAATAGTGGGTGCGGATGATGGCGCAGGAATTGCCCGTCGAGCCGTAGCCCGCCGCCGGCAGCTTGTCGATGTTGAGGGTGCGGTAGCCCTTCTTGGACAGCTCGTAGGCCGTGCAGGCCCCGATGATGCCCGCCCCCACGATGACGGCGTCGTAGCTCTTGCTCATGACGAAGGATCCCCTGGCCCAGCGTTGCGGAATGCGGTCTGCGAAGCTGCGGATATTAGCGCCGCTCGGCGGCGAAATGCTAGCGCAGGCCTACCAGGTCGTGCCGGACCTCGATTACGGTCGGGCCGTCGCGGCCGAGCGCCGCCGCGAGCTCCGGTCCCAGAGCCTCCAGGGTCTGCGGGCGTGCCGCGTGGCAGCCGAAGGCTTGTGCGAGCATGAGGAAATCCGGGTTCCTCTGGATGACGCCGACCTCGGGGATGCCCTTGGCCAGCATGTCGTCGCGGATCTGGCCGAGCGCCTCGTTGTTCCACAGCAGGACGACGATCGGCAGCCCGAGCTCGACCGCCGTGGCCAGCTCCTGGACCGTGTAGAGAAAGCCCGCGTCGCCGACCAGGGCCACGGCAGGGCGCCCTGGCGCCGCGAGCTTGGCGCCGATGGCGACGGGCAGCGCGAATCCGAGCGTCCCGTAGCCCGCCGGGTAGATCCAGCCGCGCGGCTGCTCGACGGGGAAGAAGCAATTGCCGGTATAGGCGAGCTGC
>Ga0224508_10000736_pt1 | contig 31195 bp, 29 predicted proteins | sample SF_Jan12_sed_USG_4_FD_170157 | JGI IMG/M metagenome (GOLD analysis project Ga0224508, IMG submission 170157) | Sediment microbial communities from San Francisco Bay, California, United States - SF_Jan12_sed_USGS_21 | ecosystem: Environmental > Aquatic > Marine > Sediment | place: USA...
TACCAAGAAGGCGGCTACCAAGAAGGCGGCTACTAAAAAGGCGGCTACCAAAAAGGCGGCTAGCAAGGACTAAATTCAGCGCCCGCGTGAATGCGCGGGCTTAATAACGAGGTATTGAAGTGGCTATAACAGCATCTTTGGTAAAGGAACTGCGCGAACGTACCGGTTCGGGCATGATGGAATGCAAAAAAGCGTTGGTCGAAACCGATGGCGATATCGAAGCTGCGGCGGAGTTGATGCGTAAATCGGGTGCGGCCAAGGCAGATAAAAAGGCCGGGCGCGTGGCGGCCGACGGCGCCATCAAGGTAAGCGTTAGCGACGACGGCAAGACCGCGGTTATTCTGGAGATCAATTCGGAAACCGATTTTGTCGCCAAGGACGATAACTTCCAGGCCTTCGCCGACGAAGTTCTGGCGGCGATTGCGCAACAGAAACCGGCTTCGGTGGAAGAATTGTCCGCGCTGACGCTGGCCAGCGGTCAGAGCGTGGAAGAAGCGCGACAGGCGCTGATCGCCAAGGTCGGGGAAAATATCCAGGTACGCCGTTTCGAAATCGTCGAGTCAGACGCTTCGATCGCGTCCTACCTGCACGGCGCCCGTATCGGCGTGCTGGTCGATTCCAGCGCGGACAGCGATATGGCGCGAGATGTCGCCATGCATATCGCCGCGGTCAATCCGCAGTTTGTCGATCAGGACGCGATTCCCGCAGAATTCGTCGAAAAGGAAAAGGCGATCCTGATTGCCCAGGCCGAATCCAGCGGCAAGCCGCCTGAAATCATCGAAAAGATGATTCAGGGCCGGCTCAACAAGTTTCTCGCCGAGGTGACCCTGATGGGACAGCCTTTCGTCAAGGATCCGGATCAGACAGTGGACAAGCTGCTATCCGCGGCCGGCGCCGGCGTCAGTGGCTTCGTGCGCTACGAAGTGGGCGAGGGCATTGAGAAGAAAGTCGAGGACTTTGCTGCCGAAGTTGCGTCACAGTTAAATTCATGAGCACAACCTGGGCCGCGATCTTCGCGGCCTTTTTTTGCTCCGGATCCGCCAGGCCAGGACGAATTGTCAATTATGCGCTTAAAATACCCGGGCAATGTCGATAAACTCTTGCTGCTGCGCTCGCCAGGCCGATTGGCCGCTGCGTCGTGCAGCAGGGCGTAGTTAAATTTAAGCGGTTTTGACTCCTGATGTCTGAAATCAAGTACAAACGTATCCTGGTAAAACTTAGCGGCGAAGCCTTAATGGGCCAGCAAGCGGCCGGCATCGATCCGCAAATGATCGACAAGGTTGCCGCCGACCTTATTGCGCTGGCGCGATCGGGTGTCGAGGTCGGTGTCGTGGTCGGCGGTGGTAACCTGTTTCGCGGGGCGGGCCTGGCGGCGGCGGGGCTCGACCGGGTTACCGGCGACCATATGGGGATGCTGGCCACGGTGATGAATGCGCTGGCCCTGCAGGACGGATTGCAACGACAGGGAGTAGCCGTCGCGGTCATGTCGGGTCTGGCGATGCCGCAGGTTTGCGATTCCTATAGCCAGCGTGACGCGCGTCGTCGCCTCGCTGACGGGGAAATTGTTATATTTGCCGCCGGCACCGGCAGTCCCTATTTCACCACCGATACCGGCGCCAGCCTGCGCGCGATAGAGATTCGTGCCGATTTGCTGATCAAGGCCACCAAGGTTGACGGTATTTACGATAAAGATCCGGTCAAGCACACCGATGCCGTGCGTTACAGCGATCTGGATTTCGATCGGGCTATCGATCAGCGTCTCGCGGTGATGGATGTGGCGGCAATGATTTTATGTAATGATAATGCGCTTGACCTGGTGGTATGCGATATCAATCAGCCAGGCGCATTACTCGATCTGGCTCGGGGCAATTCGGTAGGCACCCGGGTAACTCGAAAAGAGGCACAAAAATGATAGAAGATATTAAAAAAGATGCGCGTAATCGAATGAGCAAGAGCATTGAAGCCTTCCAGGCCGAGCTCAGCAAGATCAGAACCGGAAGGGCGCACCCGAGCCTGCTGAACCATATCACCGTGGATTTCTACGGCAGCGAAGTTCCGATTGGCCAGGCCGCCAACATAAATGTCGAAGACGCGCGCACGCTTGCGGTAACGCCCTGGGACAAGAGCATGGTGCCGGTAATCGAAAAAGCTATCATGACCTCGGATCTGGGCCTGAATCCAACCACCGCGGGCACCATCATCAGGGTGCCGATGCCGCCGCTCACCGAAGAACGGCGCAAGGAACTGGTCAAGGTGGTGCGTGAACTGGCCGAAAACGCGCGCGTAGCTATCAGAAACATTCGCCGCGACGGCAACAATGATCTGAAGAGCCTGGCAAAGGACAAGGATATCTCCGAGGACGACGAGCATCGTGGTCAGGACCTTGTGCAACAGGTCACCAACGAGTCCACCGACGAAATCGAATCCTTGTTGCAGACCAAGGAAAAGGAATTGATGGAGATTTGATCGCGATCGAGTTACGGGATCATGGTTTCACAATCTCAGGCATCGGTTCCGGGCCATGTTTGCATCATTATGGATGGCAATGGGCGCTGGGCGAAAAAGCGCTTCATGCCGCGTACCTACGGGCATCGTAAGGGCGTTGAAAGCACGCGCCTGGCGGTCGAGTTCTTTGCCAACGCCGGCGTCAGCCATCTCACGCTGTTTGCCTTCAGCAGCGAAAACTGGAATCGCCCGGCCGAGGAAGTCAGTAGCCTGATGGCGCTATTCATGCAGTCGCTGCGGCAATACACCGACGAGCTGAAAGCGAAACAGATACGTATCCGCTTCATTGGCGATCGCGGATCTTTTTCCGCAGATCTGCAGCGGCAAATCGAGCAAACCGAAATCGAAACCAGCACAAATCAGGCTATGACGCTCAATATCGCGGCAAACTACGGCGGGCAATGGGATATCGTCAACGCCGCCCGAATGCTGGCGCAAAAGGTGCAGGATGGCGTCATCAAGCCCGCGGAAATCGACGATCGACTGTTCGCCCGACAGCTGTCGCTGGGCGATAGCCCGGATCCGGATTTATTCATCCGTACCGGCGGCGAACAGCGCATCAGCAACTTTCTGTTGTGGCAGCTGGCCTATACCGAATTTTATTTTTGCGACGCCCTGTGGCCTGATTTTTCAGAATCCGAAATGTCAGCGGCCCTGACCGAGTATTCCCGGCGCCAACGGCGCTATGGCAAGACCGGAGAGCAGGTCGAGGTTTCCGGCTAATGCTGAAGCAGCGCATCATTACCGCCCTGATTCTGGCAGTGGTATTTATCGGCACCATCGTCTTCGCCGAAACGCGCTGGGTCAGCCTGCTGTTCAGCCTGGTACTGTTCGCGGCGGCGCGGGAGATGCTGGCCCTTACCCTCAAGCCGTCAATGTTGCCCGCGGCGATTGTCTCGGCCCTGTTTGCAATGCTGTTCTGGTGGTCGCTGACGCTGGCGACGCCGCAGCTGGTTTACTGGCAATCGCTGGCCGGTGCCCTGATCTGGATATTGATTGCGATCGGCTTCGTCTTTTACCGCCACCAGGACAACCGGCCCCTGCAACAGCGGGCGGTCATGCTGGTGCTCGGACTGGTTTCGTTGTGGATTAGCGCGCATGGCGTCATTTACCTGCATTACGCCTATGGCGGCTGGATGCTGATGTATCTGTTGACGCTGGTATGGCTGGCCGATATCGGCGCCTATTTCAGCGGCCGTAAATTCGGTAAACGAAAACTTGCGCCATCGATCAGTCCCGGCAAAACCTGGGAGGGCGTCTACGGCGGTATTGGCGCCAACCTGGTCTGGATGCCACTGATTTACTGGCTCACGGACGGCTTCGATATCGATCTGCCGCAGTTTTTGCTGATCGGGGTGGCGACGGTATTGATCTCTGTCGTCGGCGACCTGTTCGAGAGCATCCTGAAAAGAGAAGCTGGCGTCAAGGACAGTGGCACGCTGTTACCGGGCCATGGCGGCATCCTCGACCGCATCGATAGCGTTATTGCGGCAAGCCCTGTCTTTGTCAGCGGATTGCTGCTAGCCGGTTCGTTATGAAGCGAGTTACGATTCTAGGTGCAACCGGTTCTATCGGGCACTCGACGCTCGACATAATTGCGCGCTATCCCAAACGGTTTAGCGTTCATGCGCTGACCGCGAAAAGTAATTGTTCGAAAATGCAGCAATTGTGCCGGCGCTTCAAACCTCGTTTCGCCGTTATGTCCGGTAGCGCAAGCGCCGAGCAGCTGGCCAGCGAAATAGCCGATTTGCCGACCGAAGTGCTGGCGGGCGAAGCCGGCTTGAGCGAGGTTGCGGCGGCAGCCGAATCCGATATCGTGGTGGCTGCTATCGTCGGCGCCGCGGGTTTGATCCCGACCCTGGCGGCAATCCGCGCCGGCAAGAGGGTGTTGCTCGCAAACAAGGAGTCGCTGGTCATGGCGGGCGCACTGTTCATGGACGAGGTTCGCCAGCACGAGGCCGAGTTATTACCGGTAGACAGCGAGCACAACGCTATTTTTCAATGCCTGCCGGCGGGCAGCATTGGCCGGCCGGCGATGAATTCCGGGGTTCACAAGATCGTACTCACCGGTTCCGGCGGCCCGTTCAGAGATTTCGATATCGACGCGCTCGAGTCGGTTACCCCGATGCAGGCCTGCGCCCATCCTAACTGGGATATGGGGCCGAAAATCTCGGTTGATTCGGCGACCATGATGAACAAGGGCCTGGAAATGATTGAAGCCTGCTGGTTATTCGCTGTCGACCAGTCCGATATTGAAATCGTGCTGCATCGCCAGAGCATCGTGCATTCCATGGTGTCTTATCTGGATGGCTCGGTCATCGCGCAGCTGGGCAATCCCGACATGCGTACGCCGATAGCGAACGCGTTGAGCTGGCCCGAAAGAATCGACAGCGGGGTCGAACCATTGAATTTGTTGCAGGTCAGTCAATTAGACTTCACACTCGCGGACGAGGCCCGTTATCCCTGCCTTGCGCTCGCGCGCGAAGCCTGGCATCAGGGTGGAACCTGTATGGCTGTACTCAATGCCGCCAACGAGGTTGCCGTTGAGAAGTTTTTGCAGGGAAATATCAGTTTTATGGACATTCCGAGATTAATTACCAGCGCAGTGGAAGGCAGCTCTAGCGGTCCGGCTGACAGCCTGGACAGCGTGTTGCAGGCGGACGCCGCGGCGCGCCAGCTGACGCAGGAACTGGTTGTGTCCGGAGATTACTAGTTATGGATTTTTTCGGCATCGTTTACAACCTGGCGGCTTTTATCGTAGCCATCGGTGTACTGGTTACGGTTCATGAGTTCGGTCATTTTTGGGTGGCGCGAAAAATGGGCGTCAAGGTATTGCGCTTTTCGGTTGGTTTCGGCAAACCCCTGTGGACCCGACAAGCCGCCCCTGGGGAGACCGAGTATGTGATCGCCAGCGTTCCATTAGGCGGTTATGTCAAGATGCTCGACGAACGTGAGGGAGAGGTCGCGGCGGATGAACTGGAGCAGGCTTTCAACCGTAAATCGGTGTGGCGCCGTATAGCCATTGTTGTTGCCGGCCCGCTGTTCAACTTCCTGTTTGCGATTATTGCTTACTACCTGATGTTTCTGGCCGGGGTAGGCGGAATCAAGCCGATGATCGGCGAAATCAACAATCCGAGCCCGGCCTATACAGCTGGGATTCAGCAACGCGACCTTATTCTCTCGGTTAACGGTATTGAAACCATTAGCTGGGAAAAGGCCCGATTCACCATGCTGGATGAGGCGGTAGACGCGGAGCAGATCGTATTGCAGGTGCAGGGCGCGGATTTGCAGATTCGTGACAAGGTGATCGATATTCGCGGCCTGGAACTGCTGCAATCCGATCAGATCGACCTGATGCGCGATCTGGGAATATCGTCCTGGCGACCCGATATTCCACCGACCATTGCCGAAGTATTGCCCGACGGCGCCGCGCAGCAGGCCGGCATAGAGGCGGAGGACAGGATACTCGAACTGGATGGAATTCCAGTCGAGAGCGCGCGGCAGTGGGTGAAACTGATCCGTGACAACCCTGAAAAGCAGATGCCGCTCAAGGTGTTGCGCAATTCCAGTCAGGTCGATTTAGTGCTGACCCCGCGACTTCGCGGCGAAGCCGACGAAGCCTATGGTTATATCGGCGTCAAGAACCGGGTCGAGATCCCGGAATCCATTCGCCGCGAAATGACCGTGGTCGAGCGCTACGGGCCGGTGGAGGGAATGATCGAGGCGCTGGATAAAACCTGGCGAATGACCTGGCTTACCATGCGCGTATTGGGTAAGCTCGTCACCGGAGAAGCCAGTGTCAGAAATCTAAGCGGTCCGATCACGATTGCGCAATATGCCGGACTTACGGCGCGCATCGGACTGGAGCCGTTCCTGGCGTTTCTCGCGATCATCAGCATTAGTCTGGGTGTTTTGAACCTGCTGCCGGTTCCCATGCTGGATGGCGGTCATTTGTTTTATTATTTAGTCGAAGTCGTCAAGGGCAGCCCGGTGTCGGAGCAAACTGAAATTATCGGCCAGAAAATCGGCATCATGCTGTTGTTCTGTTTGATGTCGATTGCGATTTATAACGATTTACTGCGCCTGGTAGAGTAAGTTTGAGAATTTCTGTCTGGATCAGCGCTGTGCTGTTACTGTCGGCATCCTGTTGGGTGCATGCCGACAGTTTCACCGTAGAAAGCATCGAAGTCGAGGGTATCAAGAAGATAACCATCGGCACGGTGTTCAGCTATCTGCCGATTAATGTCGGAGAAATCCTCGATCTCGAGCGCACTCCGGAATTAATCCGCGAACTTTATTCGACCGGCTTTTTCGACGATATCGAATTGCTGCGGCGAGACAATGTACTGCTGATCAAGGTTGTCGAGAGGCCCTCGATTGCCGAGGTTAATTTTGAGGGAAATAGCGATATCGAAGACGAGGCCCTCGAACAGGCCCTGGACGGGGTAAACATGTCCAAGGGGCGCATCTTCGATCAAAACAAGCTCGAAAAGCTCGAGCTCGAATTGCAGCAGGTCTACTACTCCCTGGGAAAGTACGCCGCCCGAATCGATGCCGACTGGCGTAAGCTCGACGAGGATCGGGTAGCCATCGATATCACCATTTCCGAGGGTGTATCGGCGAAGATCAAGTCGATAAATATCACCGGAAACCAGAGTTTCGACGAAGAAAAATTACTCGACATTTTTCAGCTCGAGGCAAGTAATTCCGCCATGTTTGCCAACGACGAGTATTCCAGCACCAAGCTTACGGCGGATCTCGAGTCATTAAAATCGTATTATCTCGATCGCGGTTATATCCAGTTCCAGGTCGTATCGCAGCAGGTCACGATTAGTCCCGATCGCAAGGATATAAGCATCAGTATCAGTATTCGCGAGGGCATGCAGTTCAGCATCGGTAGTATCAAAATTGCCGGTGAAATGGTTGTCGACGAGATAGAGCTGCGCGCCCTGGTCAATTTGCGCGAAGGCGACATCGTTTCCCGCAAGCGGGTTAACCGGGTGATTACGGCGATGCAGAAAAGACTCGGAGAGGATGGATACGCCTACGCGGAAGTGCGAATTCAAAACGAGGTGAACGAAGCGGATAAAACGGTTTCGCTACAGTTTATCGTCAATCCCGGCCGACAGATGCGTATCCGCTACATTCATTTTAGCGGCAATGAAAAAACCCAGGATATCGTGTTGCGACGCGAAATGCGCCAGCTCGAGAGTGAAATGTACCAGCGCTCCAAGGTCGATCGATCGCGGGTTCGTTTGCAACGCCTGAACTATCTCGGATCGGTCAACATCCGCCTCGTCAGAGTCCCCGAGATCGAAGATCAGATCGATCTGGAAGTTCAGGTCACGGAACGTTTTTCCGGAAATCTGCAACTCGGGATAGGCTACTCGCAGGTGCAGGGCGCGGTCGTCAACCTGGGCTTCGCACATGAGAACATATTCGGCACCGGTAATTCGCTCTCCTTTACCTTTGACAACTCCGCGGCCTCCGAGCGCTACGCTCTCAGTTACGAAAATCCTTATTACACCAAGGACGGTATCAGCCGCGGTTTCAATTTCAGCGTTACCGAGACCGATTCGTCCGAAAACAACACCAGTAATTTCCTCATCGATCAGACCAAGCTATCGGTGGATTATGGCATTCCGCTGTCCGAGTTCAATCGCCTGCGGCTCGAAATCGGCCTGCTGCGAAACGAGCTCGAAACCACCAGCTCTTCTTCCGACGAGGTTTTCGAATTTGTGATCGCCAATAGTGACGAATACGACGAAAACACTCCGCAATCGCAGATCGACGGGGATCGCTACGATACCGTTTTTACATCGGTCAGCCTGTCCAAGGATACGCGCAACCGCAGAATATTCGCCGACTCAGGCCATCTCAACAGCATCCGGATCGAAGTCCATGGCGGCGACTTGAATTTTTACAAGGCGAGATACCGCCACCAGACGGCCTTCGCATTGAGCGATACCTTCACCTTTGCCTTTAAGGGCAGAATTGGTTACGGCGAGGGTTACGACGATACGCCCGATCTGCCAATATTCGAAAAATTTACCGCCGGTGGTGTACGCTCGGTCAGGGGATACGATTTTAACAGCCTCGGTCCTGTCGATAGCGAGGGCGATCCGTTTGGCGGTAATCTTCAGCTTATTACGACAGCCGAAATACTGTTTCCGCTGGAGTCCCTCGGCAGTTCAGAAACCTTCAGGCTTGGTATATACTTTGACGCCGGAAACGTGTTCGCGGACACCGACTCGTTTGAAACCAGCGAGTTGCGGCAATCGATGGGCCTTTCGGCCAAGTGGTTCTCTTTTATCGGGCCCATCGAGTTCAGTTACGCGTGGCCGATTAACGACGAACCTGGTGACGACACCAGGAACTTCCAGTTCGCGCTCGGAGCGCAATTTTGAGAATACATTGAACAGGATAATGCGCGCATTTATGACACTGTTGCTTCTGGCGACGGTGCAAGCGGCTACCGCCCAGCAGGCGGCGCTGAAGATTGGCTTTGTCAACACCGCCAGGGTTTTGAAGGAAGCGCCGCAGGCGCGCAAGGTCGAAGAACGGCTGAAGGCGGAGTTCGGGCCGCGCGAGGCGCAGCTCAAGGAAAAGCGCAAGGAAATCCTGACCATGGAGGATCAGCTGAAAAACGACGCCAAGCTGAGCTCTAATGCGCGTCGCAAGCTCGAGCGCGAAATCAGGCTCAAGGTCAGCCAGCTCAAGTTTCTCGAACAGGAGTTTCGCGAGGATCAGAATTTGCGACGCAACGAAGAAATTCGTGAACTGCAGCAGGTCATCTCCAACGTATTGAAAATGCAGGGCGACTCCGGCAAGTTTGATCTGATTCTGACCGAGGGCGTCAGCTATGTCTCGGATCCACTCGATATCACCACGCAAACCATCGAAATGCTGAAGCAACTCCCCGAGCCAGGCGAGGAAGCACAGTAGGGCGGGTTTCGCTTGCTCCTGTGTCAGGCAGATAAACTGCACCGCTGATGAGTCTCAATCTGCAACAACTGGCCGCTGCCCTGCAACTGGAGTTTCGGGGAGATCCTGAAGTAGTGATATCCGGGCTGGCGTCGCCCGAATCCGCCGATCACGGCGATCTCTGTTTTGTTCAGCATAAAAACTACCTGCCAGAAATTGCCGCCAGCCTATGCAGCGCCGTTATCCTGTCACCCGAGCTAAGCACAGAGGTTAACGGCAAGGCGTTGCTGATTTCAGATAACCCTCATTACAGTTTCGTGCAGGCAGTCGAAGCGCTGGGACTCGAACAGTCGACGGCTGATGCCGACATTCACGCCTCGGCGCAGATTGCCGAAAGCGCAAGGATTGGCGCCAATGTCAGCATCGGTGCGCTGACCGTAATCGAGGATGATGTCGAGATTGGCGCTGGCAGCACGATCGGCGCTGGCTGCGTAATCGAAAACTCCGCCCGGCTGGGAGCACACTGCCGACTGCATAGCCGGGTGACTCTCGCTCGGGCCGTGAAAATCGGAGATCGCTGCATATTGCATTCCGGCGTCGTCGTCGGCAGCGATGGTTTCGGCCTGGTCATGCATCAGCAGCAATGGCATAAAGTTCCACAGCTGGGCAGCGTTTTGATCGGAAACGACGTCGAAATCGGCGCCAACACGACCATAGACCGCGGCGCACTCGACGATACGATTATCGAGCAGGGCTGCAAGCTCGATAACCAGATACAGGTGGCGCACAATGTTCGCATCGGTGCGCATACCGCGATTGCGGCCTGCGTCGGCATAGCCGGCAGCGCGATCATCGGGCGCCATTGTAAAATTTCCGGCGCCGCCGTCGTGCTCGGTCATTTAAGCGTGACAGATGGTGTTACCATTACCGCGATGTCCCTGGTCACCAAGGATATCAAACAGCCCGGGGTTTATTCCTCGGGTACGCCATTGATGGAAAATAGTCTGTGGCATCGCGCTAACGCGCGTTACAAGTCCCTGGATAAACTCGCCCAAAGCGTCGCCAGGCTCGAAAAAACCAGAGAATAACTGCCCGATGGCCTGTATTCAAAACAAGAGGATTGAAATTGGAACTTGATATCAGCAAGGTGATGGAGCTACTGCCTCACCGCTATCCGTTTTTGCTAGTCGATCGGGTCGTCGAGATCGAGCAGGGCAAAAGCCTGTCGGCGATCAAGAACGTATCCATAAACGAACCTTTTTTTCAGGGGCACTTCCCCAATCAGCCGATTATGCCGGGGGTTCTGATTCTCGAAGCCATGGCGCAGGCCACGGGGCTACTGGCTTTTTCCGATATGGGTGACGCACACCGGACCAAGCTGTACATGCTGGTCGGAATCGATAAGTCTCGTTTCAGGGGGCAAGTCGTGCCCGGCGATCAGCTGGTTTTGAATATTTCTCTGAAACGCAATATGCGCGGTATCGGAATGTACCAGTGCCAGGCCCTGGTCGACGGCGAGGTGGTGGCCGAGGCAGAAATGATGTGTTCCGCCCAGGAACGCCAGCAATGATTCATCAAACCGCTATTGTCGACGCCGCGGCGCGCATAGCGGCCGATGTCGAAATTGGCGCCTATAGCGTCATCGGCGCGGAGGTGGAAATCGGTTCCGGTACCGTGATTGGGCCACATGTGGTGATCATGGGGCCCAGCAAAATTGGTTGCGATAACCGCATTTTCCAGTTTTCATCGATTGGCGATGCGCCCCAGGACAAGAAGTATCAGGGCGAGCCGACTTCCCTGGAGCTGGGGGATCGTAACGTCATTCGCGAGTACGTGACGCTTAACCGCGGTACCGACGATGGACTTGGCAAGACGGTCATCGGCAGCGATAATCTGTTCATGGCCTATAGCCACGTGGCCCATGATTGTATTGTCGGCAGCCATGCGATTTTTGCCAATGCCGCTTCGCTCTCGGGGCATGTCGAAGTCGGCGATTACGCGATTCTCGGCGGATTTACCTCGGTACACCAGTTTACCCAGATTGGCAGCCGCGCATTTTGCGGGCTGGGCTCGGTTGTTACCCAGGATATCCCGCCATTTTCGACCGCGGCCGGAAATCGCGCCAGGGTTGTGGGAATCAACAAGGAAGGCCTGAAACGGCGCGGATTTTCCCCGGAATTAATTCGTGCCTTACATAAATCGTTTCGTGAACTATTAAAGTCAAAAGGATCTAAACAGGACGCCTTTGAAAACCTCCAGCCATTGTGTGATCAATATCCGGAGGTCGAGGAATTTGTCAATTTCGTCAAGAACAGTAAAAGAGGTATCGCCAGTTAGTGAGCCTTAAACACAGTTCCTTAACTTGAGGTGTAAAGACGGTCGTAACAGGAACTTGATGAACACTATCATGCGAGTGCTGAAGAAAAATCTCGGATTATTAATAATGCTGTTGTCGGGCAGTTTGTGCGGCCAGGCACGGGCGATCGAGATCCTGCATTTCGTCGAGGCCGGAGATCACGGCCCGGTCATGGAGGAAGCCAACGGTTTAAAAATTTCCGATGACGGCGTGGTTTACGTGACCAGCGAGGAGCGGGGAACGCTGTTAAGAATCGTCGACGGAAGCATCGAGGCGATCAGTCTTACACCTTCGATTTTTGAAGATTCCGGACTTGGCGGCATCGATATATTGCCCGGCGGTAATTTTGTTGTTGTCAATGAAGGTTCCGGGCAGATAGGAATTCTCGACGCGGCGTTGAATCCGCTGCGGGTATTTTCAAAATCAGGAAGCTCTGCAGGCGAACTGAACGATCCAGGGCCGGTGGCGGCTTCATTTAATCGAAAAATCTACGTCGGCGACGTCAATAACAAGCAAGTCAGCGTATTTAACTACCAGGGGCTCTACCTGACCAGTATCGGCAGGAGCGGCCCCCGGGAAACCAATTTACTGAAACCCAGCCACATAGCTATCGATGCCCAGGAGAATATCTATGTGCTCGAAGGACCGACGCGAATCTCAATATTTAGCCGCGACGGTGGATTGATCGAGCGCATAGCGGCGGCAGATTTAAAAGACGTTTTTGGCGAAATCCCCGAGCTTAGCGCGATGACCACCGACCTTGACGGAAATCTCTATCTCGGTGATCGCCTGAGCAAAAAAATTCTGTTCTATGACTGGCGCAAGCGCAAGGTGCTGGGGCAGTTCGGCGGGCTCGGACAATCAAGAGCGCGCTATCTTGAAATCAGCCAGCTGTCCGTGAATAGTCGCGGACAGCTCGCAATTCTGGATACACGCAACAAAAAGGTCGAGGTTTTGCAGCTCGACCAGACCGATTTTGCCCGACCCGAAGCGGTTGATGTGATCGAATTTGGCGCGGTTACCGACACCTCCTGTAAGGCAATGACGGTTTTTACCGAAGCCAGAATGCTTTGCATACGGCCCGACGGTCAGGGGATTGCGGTACTGGCGGCCGACGGCAGTGAAATCGGGAGATTTGCCGAAGAGGTGGAAAATCCCAGGGCTATCCATGTGGGCGGGCGTTCGGTTGCGATACTCAGTAAACACAGGCTGCATGCCTATTCGCATACCGGTGAAAAGCTTTTTTCGGTTGGCCGTTACGGAACCTCCGAAGGTGCGTTTCAGACATCGGGCGATGTGTTTGTCCGTTACGGTAAATACTATGTTACCGACAAGGGAAACAACAGGATTCAGGTATTTTCGCATGATGGACTTTTCCTTGAGGAGATCAATCATGAAAAGGATGGTCAGCGGCTGTTTTTCGAAGTTGGCCCTGTCGCGGTAGACAGTCGCGAGAATCTTTACATTGCCGATGGCGGTTCGGGCGGTTTGATCCAGGTCATCAGCAAGCAGCGAAAGAAAATAGCAACCATCGGCGTCGACGGCGAATCGCTGCACAGGATTACACGCTTCCATGGACTCGCTATCGATCAACAGGACAGGCTCTACGTACTGGCGGCTTCGAGTCACAACGATTTCGGAGTCCAGATCTACAAAAACTTCAAATCCCAGCACGCTTTCGGGGCTGGCGGTAACAGCGCAACCCTGGCTAATTTCGAGAAGGCGAGTTCGATTTCGGTATCGTCCGGAATGAAGAACCATATCTACGTTAACGACAGCCAGCGGCAAAAGATATTTCGTTTCGATTTTCTGGAGTTTCCGGATTCGGCTTTCGACCTGACCGTCGCAGCCAACCGGCATGAGATCAACCTGATCTGGGGCAGTACCAAATCCCCGCTTATCGAAAAATACGAAATCGAGGCGGCCTATGCGCGCGAGGGACCCTACCAGCTTATTTCAACCAGCCCCCATCTCGGCCAGACGCTGTCACTGGAAACCGCGGGTAAGTTTACCTGGTTCCGGGTTGTATCGGTTAGCGCGCACGGTTTGCGCGCGGCACCTTCGGCGCCAAAGCAGAACCGTTTCAAAACGGTAACAGATCTCTTCGAAAGCGGTGAATTTGCTGCCACGGTCAAACTGGCTGACAGGATGCTCAAGATCGGCCCCGACAATTGGGATGTCAGGCAATTGCTGGCGATAAGCCTGTTTCACCTGAAGCAATACAAGCGCGCCATTGCCGAGTTTCGACAGCTGGTCGAGGTGGAAGCCTATCGTGACGAAGCGATCCGCTACCAGGTGCGCGCATACGACGCACTCGGTCAGTATCTCGAGGCGCGCGCCCTCATCGACGAGGTTCTGGGGCAGGAACCCGACGACGTCGAGCCCTATTTGATCTGCATTCGCCTGAGCCTTTATCTGGCGGATGCATTGGGTGCCGTAGCCTGCGCCGAGGACGGTCTCGTCAGGCATGCCGGAAATGTCGAGTTACGCTATCTGCTGGGCCAGGCCTATATCGAAGCCGGTATTGTCGAAGACGGCTTGCGCGCCTATCGCGAGATAGTCGAGCGTAATCCAGACAACTACGCAATAAGGCTCAGGATCGCGCATGATTTGTACAACATGGGGAAATACGCTCTGGCGCTCGGACACTACACGGCTGTCTCTGCGGCATTGCCGGATTCGGGTGACGCCGCCGTGGGCAAGGCGCGTTCGTTGCTGCTCCTCGACCGCGATGCCGAAGCCAAATCGGTGGCGGTTAAACTATCCGGCAGTAAGGAAACCAGGACCGAGGGCTATTATCTGCTGGGTAAAATAGCGGCCAATCAGGGCAGACATAAAGAAGCCGTGTTGCGCCTTACCCGAGCCGGCAAGGATAATCCGGCCGTGGTAGACGTATGGCTGTCGCTGGCGCGCTCCTATGTCGCCATGGAGCAGCCCGCCAACGCGATCAAGGCGCTGCTGCAGGGTATCGGGCACAACGCCGATACCTTCGATCTTTATGCGCTTGCGGGCCAGATCGAGTTCGAGCGAGAAAATTATCCCGAAGCCAACGTTTTTCTGGAAAAGGCCCTCGCGCTCAACCCGCAGGCCCTGAATGAACGCAAGCGTTACGCACGTAGCCTGTTCTCCAGCCGTAAATTTCGGTCTGCCGCCTATCATGCCGAAACGGCTTCAAGAATCGCGCCCAGGGATATCGACGTGCTGGTGTTGCAGGCGGATATTGCTAATCAGCAGGGCAAGATCGGATCCGCAATCGAATTCCTCAAGACCGCTATCAGTATCGATACCGCGTCTCCTGATTTGCAGTACCGTATCGGCCGTGTCTACCAGGACGCGAACCTTTTTGATGCGTCACGCAATCACCTGGAGCGCGCAGCCGCGATTCAGCCGAACTGGGCGCAACCGCACGTCGCACTGGGTAACCTGTTCACCAAGCGGCGCATGTTCGACGACGCGGTCGCCGCCTTCGAAAAGGCCGTTGAGCTGGATCCCACGGATCAGAATCGCGCAATTCTCAATGTCAGCTTTGCCGAGCGTAAAAAATCGCTCGAATTCAAGAATGACGCGCCGCAGCTGCTGCTTTCAGACCTGAAATTGGAGACGATTTTTTCTGCTGCATACAAAAAGTATCAGGATCAGCCTATCGGCAGCGTAAAACTGCGCAACGTCGGCGCCAGTGACTATGGCAACCTCAAATTATCGTTTCAGATCAAGGAGTTTATGGATTTTCCGGCTTTGATCGATATTGCCACCATCAAAGGCAGGGAAACCCGGGAAATTCCAATCAAGGCCACCTTCAACAACAGGATTCTCGAGGTAGACGAGGATACGGGCGTCCAGGTCGAAGTCAAACTGACCTATCAACGCGATGGCCAGAAGGATGATATTACGCTGACGCAGCCGATGACGATTTATGGCAAGAATGCGATCGTCTGGCGGGACGCGAATATGATCGGTTCCTTCGTTACGCCGAAAGACGATACGCTCAGGAATTATGTCCGCCAGGTGGTAAACGCCTATCAACCCGATCCTGGCCCGTTAAACGAAAAGCTGGTCTCGGCGATGGCTTACTTCAGCAGTCTCGGGGCCTCCGGCACCAGTTATATCGTCGACCCCAATACACCGTTCCCCGAGTTGCGTGACGATCAGGTCGATTACGTGCAATTTCCCCGCGAAACGCTGCGCCTGAAAAGCGGCGATTGCGATGACTTGTCGGTGTTGATCAGCGCGGGTCTCGAGAACCTCGGAATCAGGACCGCATTCATCGAGATTCCCGGGCATTTGTTCCTGATGTTCAATACCGAGCTCGACGAGCAGTCGGCGGCACTGATCAGCCAGGACAGGAGCCTGCTGGCGATAAAGGATGGCAAGGTGTGGATTCCGCTGGAAGCCACCATGATCAATACCAGTTTCAGCGAGGCCTGGGTCGAGGGTGCGCGCAAGTACCAGACCGCGCTTGCTGCCGGAGATCTCGGAATAATCGATCTGCAGCAGGCCTGGCAACAGTACAAGCCTGTAACCCTGCGCAAGTCGAGCTATTCCATTGAACTGCCGGACCGGCAGCTTACCGAAAACCTGGTGCGGCAGTCCCGCAGCCTGTTATTGCAAAAGAGCATCGAGCGCCTGGTGCTGCCGTATCAGACCATGGTCGACAACAGGCCGGAAAATACCGCCGCGCGGCTGCAGATTGCGATTCTATATGCACGATACGGCCTCTATGAAAAAGCCGAGGTAGCCTTCGAGACGCTGGATGAACTGGCGCCCGATAGCAGCGCGGTCAATAGCAATCGCGGTAACCTGTACTTTCTGCAGGCAGACTATGCGAGGGCAATCGAATACTACGAGCGCGCCGCCGACCTCGATGCCGCGGACGGCGGCATCTGGATTAACCTGTCGATGGCGCAATTCAAGGGCGGCGATCTGCAGGCAGCGAGAAATAGTTACATTAAGGCGCTTGAAATAGATATCGGTCTGAAAAAGGAATATGATGCTTACAGTAAACTTTTAAACCAGTAGTTAACCGAATCTCATGAAGAAAACCTTAATAGTCGTGCCCTGCCTAGTTGCTTTGATGCTTACGCCAGCCATAAATGCCCAGGATACGACTACCCTCGTAGAAAACGATTCGCATGACGTATTCACCGGCCTGTTTCGGTCGGTGTGGGCCCATTTCAAGTCCTTCAATCCCTCGCAGAAGGAGTCTGCAAACTCGGATAAGGTCTATAACGCCGGCATTCGGGGTGCTGAATCCACCGATAGCCTGCTACAACCGTACTGGAAAGACGATTTGTCGCGCGACCGACAATTCCAGGCCGAACTGACCAATTTCAATCAGGCGCAAAACAGGCTGGATCAGGGGGAACTCGAAGTCGCAGCCCGAATGTTCGACGAATTCCTGCAGAAATTCGGGCAAAGCGCCCTGCGCCCCAACGCGCTGTTTGGCAAGGGCATCAGTCTCGCCGGAATCGGTAAAACCGAACAGTCCCTGACCGCGATCCGCCAGTTTGTCGAAGAAAACCCTCGTCATCCGCTGATCAGGGATGCCAGACTGGTCATCGGCGAACTCCAGTAAGCGAGCGTTTTTTTAGGTCGGTGGCAATGGCGATCAAGGCCCCGGCGCGTTGAACCAGACGATCTGCCAGGCGTATCCCGCGATTTGAACATACTTGCTATCGACACTTCTACCGAGGCCTGTTCCGCGGCTTTGCTGCGCGCGGATGGTGAGATATTCGCTGAATTCGAGGTCGCCCCGCGCCAGCATACCCGCTTGTTGCCGCTGATGATGGAGCAGGTAGTAAACGCCGCCGCAATCCCCAGGCATACGATTTCGCACTGCGCATTTGCCAATGGACCGGGTGCTTTCACCGGTATCCGTATCGCCGCGGCGCAGGCGCAGGGCATTGGCATTGCGCTCGGCATACCCTTGTTACCCGTGTCGACGCTGGCTGTGCTGGCGCAAACCGCGATCGATCGAGACGATTGCCGGTCTCCGCTGGTCGCGCTCGACGCGCGCATGCGGGAAATTTACTGGGCGCTTTATCGGCGTGACGAAGATGGGCTGGCCAGCCTGGCCGGTAGCGAACGGCTGACGGCGGCCGATGCCGTCGAATTCGTTGGCGGCGTCGATAGCGGCTACGGGCATGGCTGGCTCGACGAGATAAGCTCGAACGCCGTTTTCGAGGTCGATGCAGAATTACTGCCCGACGCCAGGTCCCTGTTGAGACTGGCGTTATCGGCGGCGCGGGCGGATCGCGGTGTAGACGCCGGCGCGGCGGGTATCAACTACCTCAGAAACCGGGTCGCAGAGAAAGCAGGAAATTGAAACATCAGGATCTGGCTTTTCCCTACGGAAAGGCCCTTGCTAGCGGGTTGATCAAATCCAGGCCGGAGGATTTCCAGGTCGACGAGGAACTCGGATTCGAACCGTCGGGCGAGGGCGAGCACCTGTTTTTGCAGGTGGAAAAGAGCGCTTTGAGCACGCCCGAACTGGTTGACAGAATTTCCAGGGATTATTCGATTCATCCGCGCCACATCGGCTTTAGCGGGTTGAAGGACAAAAACGCGCTAACCAGCCAGTGGTTGAGCCTGCATCTACCGGGCCCGCAGACGATTCCAGAGGTCGCCGCCAGCGACGCTTATCGTGTGCTGCGCGCCCAGCGAAACCGCAGCAAACTCAGGCGCGGCAGCCATAAATCCAATTTTTTCCGTGTCTGCATACGAAAGCTGCAAGCGCTGCCCGCGGACAGCCGATCACAGCTGGATGCTATCTCGAACCAGGGTATCGCCAACTATTTCGGCGCCCAGCGTTTCGGCAGGGATCAGGACAATGTCGCACAGGCGTTAAAGCAGCTCGATCGGCGTGGGCTGAAACGCGCGCGTCGCAGCATACTGCTGTCCTCGCTGCGCAGTTACCTGTTCAACCAGATATTGTCGCGGCGTATCGCGCTGGATCACTGGGCGCAACCGCTGGACGGCGATGTATTCATGTTGCGCGGCAGTCATTCCATTTTTAGCCAGGCGATGGATGCGAGCCTTTCGGATCGTTTTGATTCGATGGATATCAGCAGCACGGCCAGTCTTTACGGAAAAGGGCAAAACCAGCTCAGCGGTAAAGCCCTCGAACTCGAAAAGCAGGTGTTTGCCGAACATGGTGAAATCACGGATTGTCTCGATCGCCAGGACGTTGCCTGCCAGATGCGGGCACTGCGCGCCGCGGTCGAAGCTTTCGATTACGAGTTCGACCAGGGCGAGCAAACTTTACGCCTCGAACTGCGTCTACCGGCGGGCAGTTATCTGACCAGCCTGCTGGATCATTTTGTCAACGTCAGCGAACCCGGTCACGCGCGTCTTTGATAGACGCAGAACCAGCCTTCGGGCGGGGCGTCGCGATAGTAGCTGCCCAGTTGCTGGCTTAGGCGCACAGCGATGCCCGAATCCACCAGCGCGTCCAGTTTCGCCCTGAAACCCATCGATTCCCAGAGCTCGTCGTGCACGGTACATGCGAGAATGCCGCCGGGTTTCAGTATGCGAAATATTTCGTCCAACGGTTGCGGGCCGACGTGGCCATGGGTGAAGGTTCCCGAGGAGATGACGCCGTCGTAGCTTGCATCCTCGCGTTCCAGTTTCTGGTTGACGTCGCCCACCAACAGCTCGCGGTAAATCCCGCGTTGTCCGGCGACAGCAGCCATGTCGGGTGACAGGTCGATGCCGTCGAGCTTGCTGTAGCCCTTTTCGGCGAGATAAACGCAGGTCAGCCCGGTACCGCAGCCGACGTCGAATACGGCCGCGTCGCTGTCCGCCAAATGCTCGCTTAACAGCTGCGCAATCGTAGTAGGCGAAGTGTAGCCCAGCTGGTCCAGCATTTGATGGTCATAGTCTTGCGCCCATTTGCGGTAAAACTCGACCATGCTGGCCTCGTCTTCCAGATTGTAGGCGGCATCGACAAATTCACTGGGTCCTTTCGCTTCGGACATGGCTTACTCGATTAAAGGCTGTTGAGAATGGTTTCGGCATCGCTGACCTTGAACTCTCGTGGTGCTTCCAGGTTGAGCTGTTCCACGACACCGTCGTTTACGATCATCGCATAACGCTGTGAACGCAAGCCCATGCCACCGGCACTGAGATCCACCTCGAGGCCGACGGCTCGGCTGAAAGCCGCATTACCATCGGCGATCATCATCACCCGGTCTGCTACGTTATGCTGCTCCCCCCAGGCCTGCATGACGTGCGCGTCGTTGACCGACAGGCAGACGATAAGATCGACTCCCTTGTCGAACAGCCTGTCCGCGTTGATCACGTAGCCGGGCAGATGCGCGGCCGAGCAGGTCGGGGTGAAGGCGCCGGGCAGCGCGAACAGCACTATCTTTTTACCGGCAAACAGTTCATCGGTGTTTATCGTCTGTACATTGTCTTCGGTCTTGTATTGCACATCGATTGAAGGTAATTTGTCGCCCACTTGAATGGTCATTTTGACTCCCTTGAGTTATCCCGGGCAGCCGATACTACATCGATTCGCCCGATTTCCCAACGTTTCCGAGCACTATGCTGGCCCCGAACCTGTTAAAACATCGCAATCACTGGATTTTCGATCTCGACGGCACCCTGACCGTCAGCGCGCACGATTTCGAGCATATTCGCCGCGAGTTGGGACTGGCGCCCGAAACACCGATCCTGGAAGCGCTGCACGCGATGCCGACGGACGAGGCGGCGCCGCTTTGGGAAACGCTCAACGAGCTCGAATTTTACTATGCCGGCAAGGCCTCGGTGATGCAGGGCGCCGCCGAGTTATTACAGAAATTGCACGAAAACGGTCGGCAACTGGCGATTTTGACACGCAATACCATGCCGGTGGTCAAACAAACCCTGCATGCCTGCCGACTCGAGCATTTTTTCCCGGTCGAGCATATCCTCGATCGTGATGCCTGTATTCCCAAACCTTCGCCCGACGGGGTCAGGCGCCTGCTCGAATTCTGGCACGCGGATGCGGACGATTCGGTCATGGTAGGCGATTATCTCTATGATCTGGAAGCCGGTAAGGGCGCCGGCGTGGCGACCATACACGTCGATACCCGCCGGGGCGACGTGGATTGGTCGGAATATACCGATATCAGGGTCGAGGGCCTTGGCGAAATTATTGACTACCTGTAAGGACTGACATGAAACGATTGATTCTGTGCCTGGCAATACTGTTGATGACGGGCTGCTCGGAAAAAGACCTGCGCGAAACGATCGAGATTATCAACGCGAGTATCGAGGAAGTGCCGCTGTCACAGGCCGAGGTCAGCGCCGGATTGAAGGATGCGCTATCCAAGGGCATCTCGCGCGGCGCGGCGCTGGCTTCCGCCAAAGATGGCTATCTCGGCAATCCCGAACTCATGATTCCGTTTCCGGACGAGGTCAAACAGGTGGAAAAAGCCCTGCGCAAGATAGGGCTCGGTAAGGATGTCGATCGTTTCGTCAGGCAGCTCAACCGCGGCGCGGAGCAGGCGGCGACAAAGGCAAAGCCGATATTTATCAAGGCAATCACCTCGATGACGATTCGCGATGCATTCGATATTCTCAACGGCGACGTCGATGCCGCAACCCGCTACCTGGAGCGAAAAACGGGCGCCGATTTGCACAAACAGTTTCGGCCGGTCGTCAGCGAGAAGCTGCAGGAAACCAGCGCAACCCGCTACTACGGCGAAATCGTCAATAAATACAACCAGATACCGCTGGTGAAAAAAGTCGATCCCGATCTCGAGGCTTACGCCACCGAGCGCGCGATTGATGGCCTGTTCCTGTTGATTGCCAAAGAGGAAGCCAACATCCGCGCCAATCCGCGGGCGCGCACCACGCAACTGCTGCGACGGGTTTTCGGCAGCCTGGACTGAGTTGATTCTGCGGTCTCAAGCCAGGCCTGAAGGCGCTTTGGAAATTGGGGTGTGTTTATTCCTTAACCGCGAAAACACCGACCAGGGGCTGCTCGAACTGCAGATAATCGGCGCAACTCATGCGCATGATTTGCTCGTGCGAACCGGCGTTAAAACAAAGATCGTCCACCTCGGTCACCATTTCGTCGACGTAGATCGGCATCTGGTAAAGTGACCCGAATGGGGGCATCGCACCGAGCTCACAGTCAGGAAACAGCGATTTGAACTCATCCTCGGTGGCCAGGCGGGCCTTGTCTGCACCTGCCAGGCTCCTCAGGCGTGCAAGATCTACATGGCGAGAGGCGGATACCACTGTCATGACCTTGTCGCCATCCAGATCGACGATTATCGTTTTGGCAAATTCGCGCCGTGGCACGAATGTCGACGCCGCTGTTTCACGCGCGGTATAGGCGGGGGAGTGGTTTATACTGATATATTTGATACTGCGCTCATCCAGCAACTGTTTTAGCTTTTTTGCAGGCATGGGTTCAGTTCTCCTTTGAATGGTGAATATACCATTGCCGAAAAACCATCTGCCTGTACTGATCGGTATCAAGGGTAATTCAGAAACCGATCAATATTCCGGCCACAGGCGTTGATAAATTTCAGTTTTGCTCCCGCCGCTGCTGTTGTAACAGGTCCACCATGGCTTCGCGCATCTTGAACTTTTGCAACTTTCCGGTGACCGTCAGTGGGAACTTATCGACAAATTGAATGTATTCGGGGACTTTGAAATGAGCGATGCTGCCGCGGCAAAAGTCCCGAATCTCCTCGGCGCTGATGTTTTCCCCGGCATGCAACTGAACCCAGGCCGCCACCTGTTCACCCAGGCGTTTGTCGGGTACTCCGAAAACCGCCACTTCCGCTATTTTCGGGTGGGTGTAGAGGAAATCCTCGATTTCGCGCGGGTAAATGTTCTCGCCGCCGCGGATGATCATCTCCTTGCGCCGTCCGGTGATGCGCACATATCCCTGCGCGTCCATAGTGCCGAGGTCTCCCGAGTATAGCCAGCCTGCGGCGTCGATGGTCTCTGCGGTCTTGTCTGCGGCGCCGTAATAGCCGCGCATAACGTGGTAACCGCGAAAGCAGATCTCGCCGATTTCGCCGATGGCGGTGGTTGCCTGGCTGTCGGTATCGATAATCTTCACTTCCTGATGCGGCAGATTATGGCCGACGGTTTCGATGCGGCGTTCGAAGCTGTCGTCACGGGTCGTCAGGTGGGTCAGTGGCGAGGCCTCTGTTTCACCGTATCCGATCAGAATTTCCGCGCAGTGCATGTCCTCGATAACCCGGGTCATCAGTTCGGGCGGACAGGGCGCGCCCGCCATGATGCCGGTGCGCAGGCTGGAAAGGTCGAAACTGGCGAAATTTTCCTGCTCGAGCATTTCGACAAACATCGTCGGCACACCGTGAATGGCGCTGCATTTCTCGCTGCGGATGGCCTCCAGCACCCGTGTTGCGTCGAAGTGCTCGCAACCGATTACGATGCAGGCGCCAACCGATAAACACAGCAGATTGGCCAGCACCATGCCGAAGCAATGGTAAAAGGGGACTGCCACTGCGAGCCTGTCCTGCGCGTCGAAATGCATCGCCTGTGCGGCGAACCAGGCGTTGTTGAGGATATTGTGATGGCTCAGCATCACCGCCTTGGGAAAACCGGTGGTGCCGGAGGTGTACTGAATGTTGATCACGTCGTCTCGGTCCAGCCGATTACTCAGCTCTTGCAGCTCATCCGGCGAGACATTTTCGGCCGCGGCAAGCAATTCCTGCCAGCGGGTGAAACCGGGTGCCGGTAATGCGCTGTTGCTACTATCGGCTGGATCGTAAACGATGATCCGTCGTAGACAAGGAAATGCCGCCGAACTGATTTCGGGTCCCGAATCTCGCATCTCGGGGATCAGCTCCAGCAGCATGCCGATATAGTCGCTGCTGCGAAAACGCGGGATCACGAACAGCCCCTGTAGCTCTGATTGTTGCAGCGCGTATTCCAGTTCACGAGGACGATAGGCGGGATTGATGTTTACCAGAATCACGCCGATGCGCGCGGTGGCCATCTGTACCTGTAGCCATTCGATATTATTGGTCGACCAGATACCGATGCGATCACCCCGTTTGAAGCCGAGATCCACCAGACCGCGGGCTAATAGGTCGATGCTGTCACTCAGTTGCGCATAGCTCAGGCGGCGTTGTTGCGGTAGCGACACCAGCGCCTCGCGCTGGGGATGATTTTTGACGATAGACAGGAAATGTTCGGCGATGGTGGAACCGAGTAGCGGGATTTCCCCGCCGCGGTGGCAGTAGCTTTGCGTGAGCGAACTCATCAGCCCACGACGCGATCCCAGTAATCATCGATGCGAGCCTGGATTTCTGCGATAGCGGCGCTATCGTGTTTCGGTTCGAACAGGTGTCGGAAACGACCCTGTAACTGGAGGTATTCCTCGACCGGCTTGCGTTGCTTCGGAACCCTGGTATGACGCAGTTCGCCGTCGATGAATTCCTTTAACGGCCAGACGCCGGTCTGTACCGCGAGACGCCCGATTTCGACGCTGAGTTGCGGATCATAATCCCAGCCGGTCGGGCAGGGAGCGAGCGAGATCAGCATGCGCGGGCCGCTCATTGATTGCAGTTTTTCGATTTTCTTCGCCAGGTCGAGCGGTTCGGCGGCGATTACCGTGGCCACGTAAGCGGGATTGTGTGCCGCCCAGATCGAAAACAGATCTTTCTTGTATCCCGGGTAGCCGTGCGATCCCTTGCTGGTCGAGGTAATAGCGGCGTGCGGGGTAGCGGCCGAGTATTGCTGGCCGGTATTGCCATAACCTTCATTGTCGTAGCACAGGTAAATGAAATCGAGGTTGCGATCCATCGCCGCCGAGGTGGCCGACAGGCCCATGCCGTAGGCCGCGCCATCGCCGGTAATCACCACAACCTCGACATTTTCGTCGGCCGATAGTTTTTTCTTTTTCAGCAAAATGTCGATGGCGTCGCGCACACCCTGCGCGCCCGCCGGCGCCGACGCCATCGAGGTGTACAGCCAGCCTCCACGGAACGGCGTAAACGGATAAACCGATAACAGCGTCATGCAACCGGCCGCATTCACAAACACCGTTTTATCGCCGAGGATATCGTACAGTGTATGCAGGGTTTCGAGACCGCCGCAACCCGCGCACATCGGCGTGCCGGTACCGAGCAGGTGGGTCGAAGGCATGTCTTTCATGCGATGAAAATGCAGGGGTGCTTGCTTGATCATATCGACGACCTCGTGTGGTGAATTTCCGCGTGCTCCGCCTGCGCGATTGCCTGCAGCTTACGCATTTCGGTTAATTCATCTTCGGTGTACAGCAGGCGGGGCGGCGGCGATTTGCCATTTTCACTGGCCTGTCGCAACTCGTCGGCAATGGCGAAGAATTCCTGCTGACTGATATCCCGGCCACCGAGACCGCCGATGTAGCTCGCCAGCAGGGGAGCATCGTTGATCCCGTAAAGCGTACTGGCTAGCTCACTGTGCAATACTCCGCCCATACCCATGGAAATGTTTTGATCGATCACGGCAACGGCGCGGCGGCCCTGCAACAGCTGCCTGATCTTCGCCTGCGGCAAGGGACGGAACAGGCGCGGCCGCATCAGGCCAATTTTCCATCCGGCGGCGCGCAGGCTGTCTACCGCGTCGCGTGCCTTGGTCGAAAAAGAACCTAGCATGACGAAAACGTAATCGGCATCGTCCAACTGGTAGCAATCGATCATATCGTAGCGGCGGCCAAAGATTTCGGCGAATTCGTCAGCGACTTCATCATACACAGCTAACGCCTGCTGTAGTGCCAGATGCGCCTGGTAGCGAAAATACGAGTAGGGACCGCCGCCCAACACCGCCATCGCCTGGCTAAGCGGGGAATTACCTCGAAACTGCAGGTTTTCGGGATCGTACTCGCCGACGAAAGCCTGCGCCTTCGAGGCATCGGCCAGATCGACCGGTTCGCGCGTAAACGACAGATAAAAACCATCGAGGTTGACGATTGCGGGAACTCGAACCTGAGGGTGTTCGGCCAGTCGGTAGGCCAACAGTACGCCGTCCGCGACTTCCTGGCAGGTGGCACAGTGAATCTGCAGAAAACCGCTGTCGCGCGCGGCCATGATGTCATTGTGATCCGACTCCAGCGTGATAGGTGACGCCAGACCGCGCGAGACGTTAACCATGACAAAGGGAGTACGCCAGCCGGCAACGGTATATATCATTTCCATGCCGTAAAGCAGACCCTGGCTAGAAGTGGCGGTAAACGCGCGCACGCCGGAGGAGGCAGCGCTGCCGGCGGCGGTAATCATCGAATGCTCGGATTCGAGCGTTACCAGGCGGGCGTCCATCTCGCCGCGGTCTATCCACGCGGCCAGGTCTTCTATAATTTCGGTTTGCGGCGTAATCGGAAATGCCGGGATATAGTCGACGCCTGCCAGCCTGGCGCCCCAGGCTGCGGCGCTGTTGCCGGTAACAAGCTTGCGTGTCATGAAGCCACTCCGTTTTCCTGCTCGCGCGCCAGCTGCTCGGATATCGATTCAATCGCATGCGGCGGGCATTGCGCGACGCAAACCAGGCAACCCTTGCAATGTTCGTAATCGATTTCCGGATAGCCGTCAGCGCGCACATTGATCGCGCCGTCGGGGCAATAGGTGCTGCATATCCACCAGCATCCACTGCATTTTTCGTAATTGATTAGCGGACGCATGGTGCGCCACAGGCCCGTGCGGACCATAACGCTGGTGGCCCCTGCCTGTATCGACAGGCTGGATATCTCCGCGCTTTCAAAAGCCAGGTCGATCCATTCCGGCCTGGCGTAGTCAGTTGCCGTTTGCTGGCCGCTTTGTTCAACCAGCCCCGCCTGGGTGGCCATATCATCGAACACGCCGAGTGCGATATCGCGATTCTTTTTGATGACCTCATCAGGCAGATGTGCGAGCTCCTCGTTCACAGCTGCAACCAGTAAATCACGGGAAATAACTCCGCTTAGTGCCGCGGCCGCGGCGGCGCAACGACTGCCGATGTAAGGTAACTCGGCGCGATCTTCGACTTCTTCTTGCGCTGCCAGTATCAAAACCCTGGCCGGGGTGTTCAAACGCTGGCCCCAGGTTTGCGCGCTGTCATGACTATTGATCAACAGCAGGGTATTTTCGTCTATGCCCTGGGTTACTCCGGCCGCGGGCATAGCGACCAGGGTGTCGTCGGCGACCACGACGAGGTCGGGATGGTTGATGATGCCACGCTCGTTAATCGAGCTATTGTCTGCACGTACGTAGGCGAAGATCGGAGCGCCACGGCGTTCCGCGCCGTAACGCGGCGCATCCTGGACTTCATAACCGGCCCTGAAAAATGCGCTGCCGAGAATACGGCTGGCGGTTTTCATCCCCTGACCGCCGCGACCATGAAAACGGATGCGAAACATCGCAGCGGTCCTTAAAAGATATGCCAGCGACGATAACTCATGGCCTGCTCCACGCGCTTACGCGCCATCGCCAGTGCGGCGTCGCGTGGCATGATTTGTTCGCGTTGAGCGGTCTCGAGCACCTCGCGTGTGTTGCGACGCAGTTTTTCCTCGATAGTGGCTAGCGCGGCGGCTTCACCAGCTCCCTGGTACTCGACCGCGGCACAGATCACGCCTCCGGCATTGGCAATAAAGTCGGGAATATTGAGGATGCCGCGTTGATGCAATGTTTTTTCTGCTGCATAGGTAATCGGTATGTTGGCGCCCTGCACGATCAATTTGGTGTTGAGGCGATTGACGTTGTTTTCGTGTATCACGTCGGGTCGGGCTGCCGGAATCCAGATTTCACACTCGATGTCGATGATTGCGTCGCAATCGCGCTGTTCGCCGTCGCCGTACTCGATGACGCTTTTACCGGCCTGTTTAAGCGCGATCAGGCTATCGACATCGAGCCCGTCCGGGTTGTAGACGGTGCCGGCGCTATCCGAAACCGCGACCGGGATCGCTCCCGCTGAGCAAAGAAACCGGGCTGCGTGTTTGCCTACCGCGCCAAAACCCTGAATGGCAAAACGCGCGCCGCTGGTGTCGAAGTCGCAGAACGCCTGGGCAACGTCGACGGCGTGGCTTACGCCAAATCCGGTGGCGCCGATTTCATCGAGGGGAATGCCGCCGATCTCGCGAGGCAGTCCGACGGAACGGCCGATTTCATCCTTGACCCAGGCCATGCACTCCTCGTTGGTTCCCATGTCGGGGCCGAATATGTATTGCTCGACTTCTTCCAGCGCGCGGCAAAATCCACGTATCAGAACCTGCTTTTGATCGTTGGGCATTTTCGGATCGCCGACCAGCACCGATTTGCCGCCGCCGTGGGGCAGGTCGGCGGCCGCGTTTTTGAAGGTCATCGCGCGCGCCAGCCGGGCGCATTCCTCGGTGGTCACGTCTTGCGCCATGCGCACACCGCCTATCGAGGGACCGCGTGCGACATTATCGACCACCAGCACCCCCTGTAAGCCGATGCCAGGTTCATGCACGTGGATCACCTTCAATGGGCCCAGATCATCAGCTAGCGAGAAAATATCACTCATGCTTTTTTACTCCCTGTATCTGCGATTCTCGGTCCATTCTCCAACTTATAATCGCCGCGAAGATTGACCCCGGTCAATGTTGCGGACTTATGCATGGCTAATAGTGATGCGAGCCCAGTGATTAATTCAGGAGAAGTATCATGGCCAGTGATCCGAAATTACTTGCCAGCGAAGTAGTCGAGTCATTCAAGTCGCTGCTGGACAACGAGGCGCGGAATGCGGTCGGTGAACACCAGTTTCACGCACTACAGGGAATGCTCAGGGAAGCTATCGCGGAGCATTCAGAGGCGATAGTCGATCGACTCGAGCAGGATCTGAAAACAATCAGATCCGAGATGGTGGAAAGACGGCCGCTCGAGCTTTAAAGCGGCGTTTCCTTTGTATTCAGCAGGTTAAGTGCAGTAGCCGGTTTTACAGCAGGTTCGCGATTTTCAGTTGCTGCGCGCTTACCGCATCGTAGGGTTCGTCGCGGGTCTTGTCATGCACGTACTGGCGATAGTTGATGAAGGCGGCCTCTTCCTCGTAGTGCATGAAAGGGTTGCCATCTATTTGTTCACCGAGCGTGCTGGTTTTCTTGACCGAGTAATTATGTCCCGGGTGAATCAGCATATCCTGCGGCAAATGCTCCTTCATATTCTTAAGCGTAACAAACATGTCTTCCGGGCTGCCGCCGCTTAAATCGCAGCGTCCGCAGCCGAACACGAACAGCGTGTCGCCGGTGATGATTTCGTTACCGAGCTGATAGCAGGCCGATCCCGGTGTATGGCCCGGGGTGTGCAGAATCCGGATCGTGGTGTCGCCGAGCTCGATTTCGTCGCCGCCGTGATGCAGATGCGGCTTTTCGAGCTCGTGCTGCCAGAATTCGTACTCCGGCTTGAGCAGGTGCACCTCGGCAGTGGCGTGATTCAGCAGGCCTTCGATGCCGTTGATATGGTCGTGGTGGCTGTGAGTTAACAGGATATCGGTGACATTGAGCTCGAGTTCACTGGCTTTAGCGACAATCTGATCGACTTCCCAGGCGGGGTCGACAACGGCGCAGCGCCGGCTGGCGACGTCCTCGACCAGGTAGACGAAATTCTCCATCGGACCGAGTTCCAGCGCGTGCACTCTGAATGCGGAATCTGACATGTGGCTTCCTCCGGTTTTAATGGCCGCATTATACGCTTGTACTGGATTTTTACGCCAATTCTAAAGACAATAGCCACCTTTTTTATCGCCGGGATCTCCGGCTATTACACGACGGCAACGACATGACAAAAGCAGCGGTAAACAAAGTGGTTCTGGCCTATTCAGGCGGGCTCGATACATCGGTTATCCTGAAATGGCTGGAAGACGAATACGACTGTGAAGTGGTCACCTTTACCGCCGATATCGGCCAGGGCGAGGAACTCGAGCCGGCTCGCATCAAGGCAGAGAAATACGGCGTCAAGGAAATCTACATCGAGGATCTGCAGGAAGAATTCGTACGTGATTTCGTTTACCCGATGTTTCGCGCCAACACCGTCTATGAAGGCGAGTACCTGCTCGGCACCTCGATTGCGCGCCCGCTGATCGCCAAGCGGCTGATCGAGATTGCCGCCGAAACCGGCGCCGACGCGGTGTCTCACGGCGCCACCGGCAAGGGTAACGACCAGGTGCGCTTCGAGCTGGGTGCCTACGCCCTGAATCCCGATATCCGTGTCATCGCGCCCTGGCGCGAGTGGGATCTGAACTCGCGCGAAAGCCTGCTCGCCTATGCCGAAACCCATGGCATCGCCATCGAACAGAAGAAGGGCGGCGGCTCGCCTTACTCGATGGATGCCAATCTGTTGCACACCTCATACGAAGGCGGCGAGCTGGAAGACCCCTGGTTCGAAGCTAACGACGAGATGTGGCTGCGCTCGGTGTCGCCTGAAAACGCGCCCGATCAGCCGACCTACCTCGAACTCGGTTTCGAAAACGGCGATATCGTTTCTATCGATGGCGAACGCATGACTCCGGCACAGGTATTGACCCGGCTGAACGAGATTGGCGGCGCCAACGGTGTCGGGCGGCTCGATATCGTCGAAAATCGATATGTCGGCATGAAATCCCGCGGTTGTTACGATACACCCGGTGGAACCATCATGCTGAAGGCGCACCGCGGAATCGAGTCGATCACGCTGGATCGCGAAGTGGCTCACCTCAAGGATGAGCTGATGCCGAAGTACGCGGAACTGATTTACAACGGCTACTGGTGGAGCCCGGAGCGCAAGATGCTGCAGCAAATGATCGATGCTTCGCAGGTGACGGTCAACGGCGAGGTGCGGGTCAAGCTGTTCAAGGGTTCTGTCTCCGTGGTTGGGCGCAAGTCCGCTACTAACAGCCTGTTCGACGAAGCCATCGTCACTTTCGAGGACGATGCCGGCGCTTACGATCAAAAAGACGCCGAGGGTTTCATCAAGCTGAACGCATTGCGCATGCGTATCGCCGGCAAGCGATGAGTTTAACCCGCATTTATCTTCGTTTCGCTACGAAAACCGGCGACAGATGCGGGTCATAAGCCTTCGCGGCACATTGGTAGCAGGACTGCTGGCGATACTGCTGGCAGCCTGCTCGTCTTCCGACGACGATCGAGTCCAGCGAGAGCAGAAGTACTATTTCCTGGAATCGTTGACCCAGGTCGAGGCTGGCGGCAGGCGTTTGCAGTCCGCCGAACTCGACCAGCAATCCCTCGAGGCGGCGCTGGGGATGCTCGACCAGGGATTGAAACTCGCTTTCGAGGTCGAGCGCGAGTTTCTCGACCAGCTCGACTTGCGCCTGGGCAAGAATTATCAACGCTATTTCATCGAGGGCGTCGAGAATTACCGTATCGGCATCGAAGCCGGTGATGAAGCCCAACAGCGCGAGGGGCTTCGTTTATTATCGCAGTGGGCGCAATTCTGGCAGGCGGAGCGGGGCGCCATTCAGTCCAGGCTCAATCTCGAC
>Ga0224508_10000737_pt1 | contig 31132 bp, 32 predicted proteins | sample SF_Jan12_sed_USG_4_FD_170157 | JGI IMG/M metagenome (GOLD analysis project Ga0224508, IMG submission 170157) | Sediment microbial communities from San Francisco Bay, California, United States - SF_Jan12_sed_USGS_21 | ecosystem: Environmental > Aquatic > Marine > Sediment | place: USA...
GGACTCCAGTCGTCCGGCAACTGAAACCGGGACAGTTGGTCCAGCTCTATAACCAGTCGAGAAATCCCCTCTAAATTATTGTTTTGTAAATCGTTCTCATCGATAAGTTTGGCGCGAAATAGCGGGCACAAACGCACGGCGGCCAGTACGTCCGGCGGCAAGCCGAGCGCTGCAACGATCTCGACAATTTGCCGCCCTTGCTCGACGGCGCGCGACAACGCAGCCGTTGCCGGCAGAGTGTCGATTAGCTTCTCGACCGTGGCGGTGTAAGCGTTCGAATCGGCACTTTTGTGAGCGGTTTCGTGTACGGCTGTGGACATTTCACGTCACGGCAGCATTGTGCCAGCGTCGGAATAAACCGTTATCATACGCGCTGTTTCCGGCCCTGTGGCCCGGCTGGATCCACTGCTTGGCGCATGCGGTTTCGGGACAAGGGCTGACTATCCGACGAACAATGCGATTTTGAGCGACAGTTTCGGTGATTCCGGCAGGAGATCATGGCAGGACACAGTAAATGGGCGAACATCCAGCACCGGAAAGGGGCCCAAGACAAAAAACGCGGAAAGTTGTTTACGAAGCTGATCCGCGAAATCACCGTTGCGGCCAAGATGGGTGGCGGTGATGCCGACTCGAATCCGCGGCTCAGGCTCGCAATCGACAAGGCCAAAGCGCAGAGCATGCCCAAGGACAACATCGAGCGGGCGGTAAAGCGCGGCGCCGGCGCGCTCGATGGTGCGGACTACCAGGAAATGCGCTACGAGGGCTATGGACCCGGCGGCACCGCCGTAATGGTCGATTGCTTAACGGATAACAAAAACCGCACGGTCGCGGAAATACGCCGTGCGTTCACCAAATTCGGCGGCAATCTCGGCGCCGACGGTTCCGTCAATTACTTATTCAATCACGTCGGTCAGTTGTTGTACTCGGCGGGCAGCGACGAAGATGCGATCATGGAAGCGGCGATCGACGCCGGCGCTGAAGATGTCGTCGTCGATGATTATGGCTCAATCGAAGTGCTGACCGAGCCGACGGATTACGAAACGGTCAAGACCACAATGACCGGCGCAGGGTACGAGCCCGAGAGTGCGCAGTTAACGATGCGCGCCTCGACGAATGCGACACTCGACGTCAAAGCTGCTACGTCGATGGTTAAGATGCTGGAGTCGCTCGAGGACCTCGATGACGTCCAGCAGGTTTATTCGAACGCCGATATTTCCGACGACGTATTGGCAATGCTTTAAAGGCTATCTGTGACTCAGGCGAAACGCATCTTAGGTATCGACCCCGGATCTCGGTTCACTGGCTTTGGTGTGCTCGATTTTGCCGGCAATCAGGCAACCTACGTCGCGAGCGGCACGGTGAAGAGCGTCGACGGTGATTTCCCGAATCGCCTGAAGCAAATTTTCGAGTCGGTCTCGAGCATCGTCGATGAATACGCGCCCGACGTTGTCGCGATCGAATCGGTGTTCATGCATAAGAATGCATCGAGCGCGCTGAAGCTCGGGCAGGCACGATCTGCGGCATTGTGCGCGACCTTCGCCGGCAACGTTGAAATTCACGAATATGCGCCGCGGGAGATCAAGCAGGCGATTGTCGGTACAGGCTCGGCGAGCAAAGAACAGGTTCAACACATGGTGGTTTCGTTGCTTAGCCTTGAGTCAACGCCGGCCGTTGACGCAGCCGACGCGCTCGCGGCTGCCCTTTGCCATGGTCACCAGCGACGGATTCAACTAAAACTCGGCAGTCATTCTGTATTGGCGAATCTGAGATGATCGGTTCACTTCGAGGTCGTTTGACCTTCAAACATGCCCCAGCGATTATTATCGAGTGTCACGGCGTTGGCTATGACATCGAAACGCCGATGTCGACGTTTTTCGAGTTGCCGGCCGTTGGCGAAGAGCTATTTCTTTTTGCGCATTTGCTCGTTCGCGAGGATGCACAGATCTTGTACGGTTTTGCGACCCAGGAAGAGCGCGCGCTGTTTCGGACTTTGCTGAAGGTGCGTGGCGTCGGTGCCCGGATCGGTCTCGCCGTCTTGTCGGCCATGAGTGTCAGCGATTTCAATCGTTGCATCGAGTACGAAGATGCGTCTGCATTGTCGAAAATTCCGGGCATTGGAAAGAAGACCGCCGAGCGACTAATTATCGAAATGCGCGATCGAATTGACACCAACGCCGGCAATGTTGTCAGGATTAATGTGGAGAAGGGCGCAAAGTCAGAAGCGGTCGATGCACTCGTTGCGCTTGGTTACAAACCTGCCGAAGTCAACAAGCTGATAGCAAAGCTGGACGTCGACGGCCAGTCCGCCGAAGACATTATCCGTCTCGCATTACGCCAGGCGGCAGGATAATTGATGGCCAGTATCGAGCACGATCGCATCACCAGCGCTGAACCTCGATCGGACGATCGTGCGTTTGATAGAGCAATACGTCCGAAGACGCTAGCCGATTACGTCGGTCAGCGGGCGGTCAAACAACAGATGGGAATCTTCATCGAAGCAGCGCGAAGACGCGACGAGGCGCTCGATCATGTACTTATCTTCGGCCCGCCGGGGCTCGGCAAGACGACGCTCGCGCATATTGTCGCCAACGAGATGGGCGTGAATCTGCGTCAGACATCCGGTCCGGTGCTGGAGCGCCCGGGCGATCTTGCGGCGATTCTGACCAATCTCGAGCCCAATGATGTGCTGTTTGTTGACGAGATCCATCGGCTGAGTCCGGTCGTCGAAGAAGTTCTATATCCGGCGATGGAAGATTTTCAGCTCGATATAATGATTGGTGAAGGTCCGGCTGCACGTTCGATCAAGCTCGATTTGGCGCCTTTTACGCTCGTCGGTGCGACAACGCGCGCGGGCTTGCTGACTTCGCCACTGCGCGATCGCTTTGGCATCGTACAGCGCCTGGAGTTTTATACGACGACGGAGCTCGAGGCCATTGCGCGGCGGTCTGCCGGCATACTAAATCTTTCGATTGAAGCGGACGGCGCAAACCAGATAGCGAAGCGCGCTCGCGGCACAGCGAGGGTCGTGAACCGCTTATTGCGGCGCGTACGCGACTTTGCGGAGGTGCAGGCCGATGGCGTCGTTACCGGCTCGGTCGCGATTAGCGCCATGGATATGCTGGAGGTAGACCCGTACGGGTTCGATGCAATGGATCGACGTTTGCTGCAGACAATCATCGAAAAATTCGACGGCGGTCCGGTGGGTATCGAGAGTCTGGCTGCGGCCGTGGGCGAAGAGCGCGGCACCATTGAAGATGTAATCGAGCCGTACCTGATCCAGCAGGGATTCATGATGCGTACGTCGCGCGGTCGCGTCGCAACAAAGAATGCGTATGTACATTTCGGACTAAAACCGCCGGCCGGACCAGAGCCGGAACTGCCATTGTTTGATGGGGATTGAACGAGCGTATGACCAACGAAGCGTTCGAGTGGCCGGTACGCGTGTATTACGAGGATACCGACGCGCAAGGCGTTGTGTATTACGCCAACTATTTTCGATTCATGGAGCGTGCGCGCACCGAATGGCTACGGGCACTTGGCGTAGATCAGGTGAAGATGCTACATGATGACCGCCGCATGTTTGTTGTCGTCAAAACGCAGGCTGAATTTGTTGTCCCGGCAAAATTCAACGATGAGCTCATTGTCACGGCGAAGCTAACAAACCTGACCCGAGCATCGTTTGATATCGAGCAAAATATTTACCGCGACAACCAAGATGGCACGTTATTGCTAAGAGGTGGTGTGAAGGCAGCGATTCTCGATGCTGACACGCATCGACCGAAACGTGTTTCAAGTTCTTTTTTCGAAGGAAACGAATAATGACTGCTGATATGTCAGTAATCCAGCTGTTGATGCATGCAAGCATCCCGGTGCAGATCGTACTCGTATTGCTGTTACTTGCGTCGCTCGTATCGTGGAACATTATTTTTACGAAACGACGATTGATCCGCAAAACCAAAGCATCATCCGATGACTTTGAAGCATCGTTCTGGTCGGGAGGTGATCTAAACACACTGTATCGCAGCGCAACCCGCGAAAAAGGCGGTGCATTCGGCATGGCGAGTATTTTTGAATCGGGATTTCGCGAGTTCAATCGACAGATCCAGCAGGGCGATGTCGGCCAAGACAAACTCATCGAAGAATGCCGACGGGCGATGAACGTTGCCCGGATGCGCGAGGTTGACCGTCTGGAACAGAGTTTGGCAACGCTGGCAACGATAGGTTCGACGAGTCCCTATGTCGGACTGTTCGGTACCGTATGGGGCATCATGACCGCGTTCATGGGACTCGCGAACGTGCAGTCGGCCACACTTGCCGTTGTTGCCCCGCCGATCGCCGAGGCATTGATCGCGACCGCGATGGGATTGTTCGCAGCGATCCCTGCAGTGATCGCTTACAACCGTTACGCCGACAAAGTTGTACGGCTCGAATACCGCTACGACGGTTTTACCGAAGAGTTTTCGAGCATTTTGCAGCGCCACGCGCGGAATCGCAAAGGAGCGTAACATGGCGACGCCATTACAAAAACGCAAGTTGATCGGCGAAATCAATGTCGTGCCGTACATCGATGTCATGCTAGTACTTCTGATCATCTTTATGGTCACGGCCCCACTCTTGACGCAGGGCATCAAGGTTGAGTTGCCAAAAGCTGGCGCGGAGCCAATAGAAGATATTTCGGACCGGCAACCGATTGTCCTGAGCGTAGACGACGAGGGTAATCTTTACCTTGACATCGGCGATGATGAAGAAGCGCCGAAATCGGCTGCCGATATTGTCAATCGGGTGCGGATAGTACTTAACGCCAGCCCAGAAACTCCGGTACTGGTCAAAGGCGATCGTTACGCAGAATACGGTTATGTCGTTGGCGCCATGGTATTGCTGCAGCAAGCCGGAGCCGACAGTGTCGGCTTTGTCACCGATCCACTGGATACCTATCCCATTCCTGAGTAGGCCATGGTCCGGGATACCTACAACGTTATACCGATGACGCTGGCACTGCTGCTGCACGTCATCGTGTTCGGTTCGCTGTTTGTCGCATTTGATTGGTCGCGGCAAACGCCACGTGTAATCCCACTTGCGATCACTGCGACGCTCATTACCGAGACCGGGGCGGTTGTTCCGCCGCCGGTTGAAAGAGAACCCGAGCCGCTGCCAGCGCCGGAACCCGAAGTGGTCGAACCAGAACCCATTGAGCCGGACCCAGCCGAACAGGCCCGCTTACAAGCGGAGGAACAAAAGAGACTTGACGACCAGCGCGCCGAGGAACAGCGACTGCAACGCATCGAGGACGAAAAAGCTGAGGCAGAGCGCAAAGCTGCCGAGGAGGCCGAGCTGGAGCGCAAACGTCGCGAACTGGAGGAGCAGCGTCAACGCGATATCGAGATGCAACGAGAGGAGAACCGTCGCGAGGAAGATCGCTTGCTGCAGGAAGCGCAGGCGGCAGCGGTCGAAGAGGAAGCCGAGCGGCTCGAGATGATGGGTTCGAATGAGATGCTGGCGTATCAGGCAGCCATACAGCAAAAGGTGATCAGAAACTGGATACGGCCAGCGACGGCGCCTGATGATCTGGAGTGCTTTGTCGCGGTTCAGCAACTGCCCAACGGCGAAGTGACCCGCGTTCAGGTGCGCCAATGCAACGGCGATGATGTGGTTGTCCGCTCAATTGAAGCTGCCGTTCGCAAGGCCTCGCCGTTGCCGCTGCCGTCCAATCCGATATTGTTCCTTCGCGACTTTGAATTTCGCTTTACAATTCAGGACTGATGCCCAAATTGACGGGAAATATAGAATGCATGTGAGAAAAATCGGCTGGGGACTGTTCGCCGTGCTTTGCTTCGCGAGCAGCGCCAACGCACAGGTCGTCATTGACATCATCAGTGGCGAGGTTAGGCGGACACCGGTGGCGGTTGTTCCGTTTGGCTGGGAAGGCCAGCCGGCAGAGTTGCCGCTGGATGTCGCTGAAGTCATCAGTGCGGACCTTTATCGCAGCGGTCGTTTCGATCCGAAGCCGGAAGAGGACATGCTGCAGAAACCGACCTCGGGCGCCGACGTCGACTTTGACGACTGGACCATACTGGGCATCGAGGCAGTCGTTGTCGGTAGCGTCGTGCAGACGGGCGATAATGCATACACCGTGCAATTCCAGTTGTTCGATCCCTATCGACAGACGCAGCTGGTCGGCTACCGCATGCCGGCAAGTAAGGGCACGATGCGTCGTGCGGCACATCGTGCGGCCGACATGATTTACGAGAAGTTGACCGGTATTAAAGGCGTGTTTTCGACGCAGGTGGCGTATGTGTCGGCAGAGAAACAGGGCGATCGCAGTTTGTATCAGTTGGTCATCGCCGACTACGACGGTGAGAATGAGAACGTTATCATGGAAAGCACGGACCCGATCATGTCGCCAGCGTGGTCGCCCGACAGCCGCCGTCTCGCGTATGTGTCATTTGAAGGCAGCAAATCGTCTGTCTTTGTGCAGCAGCTCCGAACTGGCAGTCGCATCCGTGCGTCAAGCGAGCCTGGCATTAATGGTGCTCCGTCATTCTCGCCGGACGGGCGCAAGCTCGTCCTTACGCTCGGCGGCATTGATGGCAATCTCGACATCTATACGCTTGACTTGACCAGTCACGAGAAAAAACGGCTGACGACGCACCGCTCAATCGATACCGAGGGCAGCTGGTCGCCTGATGGCCGCCACATCTATTTCACGTCAGATCGTGCCGGTGGTCCGCAGATTTATCGCGTCAGTGCTAACGGCGGCACGCCCGAGCGCGTGACCTTCGAAGGGAGTTATAATGCGCGCCCACGGCTGTCGCCCGACGGTGACACGCTAGCGCTACTGCACAATGATCGTGGTAACTTCCGCATCGGTATCATGGATCTGGAGCGCAAGGATTTATTGATTTTGTCAACCGGCCGCCAGGATGAGTCGCCAAGCTTTGCACCGAACAGCGACATCCTGATTTATGCGACGCGGGCCAGTGGCAACGGCGTTCTGGAGACGGTGTCGGCGGACGGCCTAATACGCCAGCGGCGATCGTCGGGACAGGCAGATGTGCGGGAACCGGTTTGGTCACCGTTTCCACGGTACTAAGTGAGCTTTTACATCAATTATCGAATATAGATAATTGTTTTTACTATATAATTTGAACCAACGGGCACTTCGCTTGAGGAATACAATATGTCTCAGTACAAGATTCTGCTTTTGATTGTCGGCGCATTCGCATTGGCCGCTTGTTCATCATCGAACACGATTCCGGATCCGGACCCGTCCGAATCGACCGTTGACCCTAGTGCCAATACAGGCCCCATGGATGGCGACGGTCTCGGCAGTGGTGAGGCGGTCGACTTTGAGGGCGAACTGCCGATGATTATCTACTTCGATTTCGATTCGTCGAATGTTCGTCCGGGAGACACCGATGTCGTCTCTCGGCATGCGTTTCAGCTGGCGAACGATGGCGGAATGCGCGTACGCCTCGAGGGGCATGCCGACGAACGCGGCTCACGCGAGTACAACATCGGGCTTGGCGAACGTCGCGCTCAGGCAGTTCGGCGCCTGCTGCTGATCCAGGGCGCGACGGCAGCGCAGATCTCAACCGTTAGTTTCGGCGAGGAGAGACCGCAGGCGGACGGCAGCAACGAACGCGCGTATGAACTGAATCGTCGCGTCGAGATCAAATACACCAACTGATCATAGCGACTGGCCAAGATAATGATTCGCATTCTGCCGTTGTTTGCAGTACCCGCTCTAATTGCGGGCTGTTCGATACTGACACCGCCGGCCGAGGATCCAGTGATGATCCGTCTTGACGAGATTGATCGGCGGCTTGCGGCAATGGAACGCATGGTGCAAAACCAGAGTCTCGTCGATCTAAGTCAGCAAGTGAGTGCGCTTGAGCTGCGCGCGGATGAGCTGAACGGCATTGCCGAAACGCTCGACCACAACGCGACGACAACAGCACAGCGGCAACGCGATCTATACAACGATCTCGACGCACGCCTGCAGGCACTCGAACGCGGCATGCAGGCATCTGGTGCGAGAAACGTTCTCGATGGCGGGCAATTATCACCAGGACAACTGCCGGTGCCGGGCGGCTCGGACGACGACAATTATCGGGCAGCGTTTGAGCTGATAAAGGAGCAACGTTACGATGCGGCGGAAGTCGCATTCAAGCAGTTCCTGGTCACGTTTCCCGACAGTGGAAACGCGCCGAACGCGCAGTACTGGCTGGCTGAGTCTTACTATGTGAGGCAGCAATTCGACGACGCGCTGCAGGCTTTTCAAACTGTCATTAACACCTTTCCTCGCTCGCGCAAGGTCGTCGATGCATTGTTAAAGGTCGGCTATTGCAATTACGAGATGCAACGCTGGGACGCTGCAAAAACGGCGCTGGCTCAGGTACAGGCGGACTACCCGGACACGACGGCGGCGAGGCTTGCCGGTCAACGTCTCGAGCGCATGCAAAACGAGGGCGTCTGAGCGACTGACGGTGCCGGTTTCTGCTTGTCATTTGGTGTCCATTCGGTATGATGCCGCCGGATTTTCCCGCAAGGGGCGTTAGCTCAGAGGTAGAGCATTCGGCTTTTAACCGACTGGTCGTAGGTTCGATCCCTACACGCCCCACCAATTCATCCTGAGTCCGTAACGTGAGCCCGCAACACTGGAAAATCCATAAGTTTGGCGGCAGCAGTCTAGCTAATGCTGACTGCTTCAGGCGCGTTGCCGGCCTTATGCTCGAGCAACAATGCGAGCGCGTGGGTGTCGTCGTTTCGGCAATGGCCGGGATGACGGATGCCTTGCTCAGACTAACGACGCTTGCCGAACAGGATGATGCCTCGTTCGAGGCAGAACTGGAGTCCATCGGGCAACGATATTCCAAGACGACGCAGGACGTGCTCGACGGCAATCGACGGGCCCGCATCCTTGATGCCTGGGCGGGCGATGCAGATGACATCAGGGATGTTCTGAAGGCTATCGCACTGGTGAAATCTGCACCCCAGCGTAGCCGCGACCTTGTCGCAGGTTACGGCGAGATCTGGTCAGCGCGCCTGTTGGCCGCGCTGCTCGAATCCCTCGATTCTGGCCGATGCGGCCACTGGATCGATGCACGCAAGGTTATTACGGTGCGGCAAACGGAACTCGGCGCGGCCGTATTGTGGGAGCAATCGCAAAAGAACTTCGCCACGGCAGTCGATGCGGACTTTGCCGGCATTTCCGCGATCACCGGCTTCATCGCCAGCGATGAGGGAGGATTGCAGACGACACTTGGGCGCAACGGCAGCGACTATTCGGCCGCAATATTCGCGGCGCTCAGTAACGCAAGTGAGCTCAGCATCTGGACTGACGTCGATGGCGTCATGAGCGCAGATCCGAATCGTGTGCCGGAAGCACGCGTCATCGAGCAGATGACCTATAACGAAGCAATGGAACTTGCGTATTTCGGCGCAAAAGTTATTCATCCGCAAACGCTGGGTCCGGTCATTGACAATGACATACCCGTCGTCATTCGAAATAGCCACAACCCGACACATCCGGGTAGTCGAATTGGTCGCGAGGCGAGTTCGGCCGAGAGCATCAAAGGAATCACCGCCATCGGCGGCATGGTGCTCGTCAACATCGAGGGCGCCGGGATGATCGGCGTACCTGGAACGGCAGAACGCCTGTTCCAAGCCTTACACGCGGCCGAAGTCTCGGTCACGTTGATATCGCAGGCCAGTTCAGAGCACTCGATCTGTATTGCCGTGCCGGTCGAAGTTGGAGAACGGGCGCGGGAAGTCATTTCAGAGGCCTTCGCGGATGAATTAGCGAGTGGACAGATTCAGAAGGTCGAAGTTACCGATGCGCAAAGCATTGTCGCGGTCGTTGGTGACGATATGGCTGGCATGCCTGGCATTGCCGCGCGCTTTTTCGGCACCTTGGGCCGTGCCGGAATCAACATTCGCGCGATCGCCCAAGGATCATCCGAACGCAATATCTCGGCCGTTGTCGACTCAGAGGAGGCAACACGCGCGTTACGGGCAGCGCATTCCGGTTTTTATTTGTCGGCGAAAACATTGTCGATCGGCCTGATTGGCCCAGGCACAGTCGGTCGCGCGCTACTGGGCCAAATTGAAAAGCAGACGGAACGACTCGCGACACAATTCAACCTCGACCTTCGCGTCCGTGCGATAGCGCGGTCCCGTTCGATGATGCTCGGGGATCGGCGCATTAGTCTCGATAACTGGCAGGCTGAATATGACAGGCGCGCCGTCGAGCTGGATTTCGATACGTTCGAGCGGCACATAAACCCGGATCACCTGCCGCACGCCGTTATTATCGACTGCACTGCAAGCGATACGGTCGCAAGTCGTTACTCAGGCTGGCTCGAACGCGGTGTCAACGTCATTACGCCAAACAAGAAAGCGTTTAGCGGAAGTTTCGACGATTATCGGCGACTGCACGAACGTGCCGCGCATGGCAGCTCACATTATTTCTACGAGACTACCGTCGGGGCAGCATTACCGGTGATCTCAACGCTGCGCGATCTGATCGATACTGGCGATGAAATTCGCTCGGTCCAGGGAATTTTTTCCGGCACATTGGCGTATTTGTTCAATATTTATGATGGATCGACACCCTTTTCCGAGATCGTTCGAATTGCCAAGGAAAGCGGTTATACAGAACCAGATCCACGCGACGACCTGTCCGGAATGGATGTCGCCAGAAAACTGACGATTCTCGCGCGTGAACTCGGGCAAACGATCGAAATTGGCGAATTTCCTGTCGAGAATCTGATTCCGGAAAAACTTCGCGATGGCAGCATCGATGACTTCCTCAAACATCTCGCAGATTATGACGATGTCATGAAACAGCGATATGAAGCTGCGGCACAGGACGGAAAGAAACTGCGCTACATTGGACGTTTAGGCGCCGATGGTACGGCAAGCGTTGGTCTCGAGACGGTCGATCCAGGGCATCCGTTCGGCAATATCAATCTGACCGACAACATCGTACAGTTCGAGACCGCGCGTTATGCGACGAATCCGCTGGTCGTGCAGGGCCCGGGCGCCGGCCCAGAGGTGACTGCCGCCGGCGTGTTCAGCGATCTGTTGCGGCTCGCAAGCTACCTGAGCACCGGCCATTGACATGAGCATGCATGTAACGGCATTTGCGCCAGCGTCGATTGGCAATGTCGCGGTCGGTTTCGACATGCTGGGGCTGGCTCTCGAAGGCGTCGGCGATCGCGTCAGTGCGTGGCGGACCGAGTCTGCTGGTATTACCGTCAATGAGGTTCGCGGCGTCGACGGCGAGATTCATCCATACCTGTCGACAGATCCAATGCAAAATACCGCGTCGATCGCGGCGCAATCGCTGTGGGATGAGTGCGGTGACGAGGGCGGTGTCGAGCTGAAGGTTTTGAAAGGCGTGCCATTACAATCGGGAATGGGCAGCTCGGCGGCGTCGGCAGTGGCGGCCGTCGTCGCGACGAATGCATTACTGAATCAGCCGCTGCCAAATGAGAAGTTGTTGATGCACGCGCTCGAAGGCGAGAAATACGCGAGCGGTGGCCTGCATGCCGACAACGTTGCGCCTAGTTTGCTGGGCGGCCTGGTACTTTGCCCGGTGCCGTTACTGCCGCGAACGATCAGCCTGCCGGTGTTGAGCGGCGTCGGTGCCGTGTTGTTGCACCCAGAGATGCAGGTGAGTACCGCACAAGCTCGCCGCAGCCTCGCAAGACACTATTCGATGCAACAGTGGCTCGAACAACAGGGTTATTTGGCCGCGTTCATCGCTGCCTGCACAAACGATGACATCGAGCTGGTCCGCGCATCATTGAAAGACGTCGTCATAGAACCACAGCGCGCGGACAACGTATCATGCTTTACGGAAGTCCGCGTCGCGGCGATGCGTGCCGGCGCGCTGGGTTGCAGTTTGTCCGGCAGCGGCCCGAGTATCTTTGCTTTGGCGGAGATTTCGCACGTGAAAAACCTGGCGATCGTAATGGAACAGGCATGCCGCGGTATCGGTATCGAATGCCAGTCGTGGATAAGTTCGATGAACGCGCCGGGCGCGCACATCGAGGACTGAAGATGCGTTTCGTCAGCACGCGCAGCGACGGGGCGGTTACGCTTGACGAGGCGCTCGTCAAGGGCATTGCGGACGATGGTGGTTTGTTCGTCGCCGAAGCGCTGCCGAGATTCTCGCCAAGTGACTTTGCCGGTGTGGACAGTATCCCCGATATTGCGCACATTCTATTACAATCGTTTTTCGCCGGTTCGGCGTTGGAAGCCGAGCTCGACGCAATTCTCGCCGAAGCATTCTGCTTCCCGATACAAACTACCCTGTTGCCAGGTGGCAAGACGTCGTTGCTGGAGCTGTATCACGGGCCCACGGCGGCCTTCAAAGATGTTGGTGCCGGTTTTCTTGCTGCGTGCCTGACGCGCCTCGAAAGCGATGCATCGTCACCGCTGACGATTCTTGTCGCAACCTCCGGTGATACAGGTGGTGCGGTTGCTGCTGCATTCAACGAGCGCCCCGGAATGCGTGTCGTTGTCGTGTTCCCGGATGGGCGCGTGTCCGACCGACAGGCGCAGCAATTAACGTGCTGGGGCGACAATGTTCTGTCGCTGCGAGTGAGCGGTTCATTCGATGACTGCCAGGCGCTCGTCAAAGCGGCACTCGGCGACGAAACTTTGGCGCGACTATACCGGTTCAGTTCGGCGAACAGCATCAATATCGGCCGCCTGCTGCCACAGGCGACATATTACGCGGATGCAAGCCTGCGCCATTATCGGGACACGGGTCAGCGTCCGGGATTCGTAATACCGACCGGCAATCTCGGCAACGCGTTTGCCTGCATCATGGCGCGAGAGATGGGTCTGCCGATTGGCCCGATCGCACTCGCGACGAACGCGAACAAGACGATTCCGGATTATTTCGAAAGTCTCGAATGGCAGCCGCGTGCAAGTATTCAAACGTTGGCGTCGGCCATGGACGTTGGTGATCCAAGCAATATGGAACGCTTGCGCGGGCTGCTCGGCGACGCTGATGTGCTGCGCGACAAAGTCGGCGTGCGTTCGGTCGATGACGCACAGATCGAGCAGGAAATTCGCGACACTTATGGCGAATTCGGTTTCGCTATTTGTCCGCACACGGCGACGGCAAGCTACATGTGGCGACATATGGGTTCCGAACACCAAAACAGCGTGCACTGGATCTTAGTCGCGACGGCGCATCCGGCCAAATTTGAGACGATCGTTGAGCCGCTGATTGGCGAACCGGTACCATTGCCATCTGTGCTGGCAGAAATCTTGTCGCGCCCGAGTCGTTCGGTCACTATCGATCCGACACTTGACGCGCTTGCCAGCGCCATGGAGAACGCGTTTGCGTAAGGCTGATGGATGAACTTCTCAAAAGCGAGTACATGCCATGGGTTGTCGGCACGCTGCTGCTACTGTTTCTTTGGTTGTTGTACCGTTTTTACCTTAGGCACCGCAGCCGTCTCGAGCTAGTACTGCGCGATATCGCATTTGACCGCATCAATAATCTGGTTATACCGAACGCGGACGACGGCGAAATTCTGATCGACCATCTGTTATTGACATCTCAGGGTCTGTTGATTCTTGAGATCAAAGATGTCGAAGGCGTCGTCTTCGGTAGCGATAAAATGCAGGATTGGACCGTCATTGGTGCCAATCGGCGGTACACATTTCCTAACCCACAGCACGGACTCTACGATCGAATCGCCGCTGTGAGAGAGATCGTTCGCCAAGTGCCCGTCGCAGGGCGAATTCTGTTTCTGGACGGCGCCGAATTCACGAAAGGAATGCCTGGCTTGGTCGCAACGCTCGACCAACTTGCTGAGGACTTCGGCGAGAAAGACAAGAAGGCAGCGCGGGTCAACATCGAGGCGTTTCAGTCGCACTGGGACTTGATTCGCGACAAAGCGGGTCGCTCCAAGAGGTGATCACGGCAATTAGCATTCGCGCCGCTGTCCCGAGTGACGCGCCACGGCTGTCGGCCCTGGGCCGAGAAGTATTTATTGATACTTATAGTGGCACGGCGTCGGCTCACGACATACAACGTCATGTCGATGATTATTTCGGAGAATCCACGATAAGCTACGACCTAGGGCAGGCGTCAGTACAATACCTATTGGCGATTGACGATGAGTCGTGTGCTGGACTGGTCAAGCTTCGCGAAGGTGATACACCAACGCTTGTATCCGCAGCGAATGCCATTGAAGTGCAACAGCTGTATGTATCAACTGACTTTCAGCGCATGGGAATTGGTCGACGCCTGATGGACAGTGCCGTGGCGACCGCGCAAGAGCGGGGCAGTGCAGGCATCTGGCTTAGTGTCTGGACTGAGGCAGACTGGGCGACGAAGTTCTATCTTGATTACGGATTTATCTCCCTGGGTGAGATCCCGTTCATGCTCGGCGACACCGAATACGTCGACTATCTAATGTGGTTGCCGTTCGACGGCAGCTAGTCGAGGCCGAAGAAGCGATTCGCATTGGCCGTGGTTATTGCTGCGACATGTTCCTGCGTTTGTCCGCGTGCCTCAGCAACGATGCGCAAAACTTCCGTAAGATACGCTGGTTCGTTGCGGCGTGACTTCGGTTTTGGCCGGATTGAACGAGGCAATAGGTACGGCGAGTCAGTTTCGATCATTAGTTTGTCGTCCGGAATCACCGCTGCGATTTCTTTTAAGTGTGTACCGCGGCGCTCATCACAAATCCATCCGGTGACGCCGATATAGAGGCCCATAGCCAGATATTCACGCAGGGATTCGCCCTCGCCAGTAAAACAATGCGCGACCGCGCGCGATATATTCGGCAACACTGGCTCGAGAATCTCGACGAAATCATCGTGTGCATCGCGTTGGTGAAGAAAGACCGGTAAGCCTGTGCTCGTGGCAATCTCGAGCTGGGCTTTGAATGCGTCAATCTGCGCCTCTCGTGGTGAAAAATTTCGGAAGTAATCGAGGCCGCACTCGCCAACAGCGACGCATTGATCGTCGGCGACGAGTTTACGTATTAGTTTGTCACTGTTCTGATTGTAGTCGGACGCGTGATGCGGATGTACGCCAGCGGTCGAGTAGAGCGTGCCCGGGTGGCGTCTGGCAAGCTCCAACGCGGCGACATTGCTGTCGTCACTGCTGCCGGTAACAAGTAACTTAATGACGCCGGCATCGATGGCTCGAGTTAATACCTCATCGCGGTCATCGTCGAAAGTGTCATGGGCGAGATTGGCACCGATGTCGATCAATTCATGTGTCATTACGCTATATCTGATGCCAACGAAAGAATCGTGAGCCCAGGCCGAGAAAGACGGCGCTCATCGTGAGCAGCGCGAGTAGGCTCGGCATCACATCCAGAATTGTTGCGCCATCCAGCATGACGGCGCGCGCAGAGTCGAGAATGTGTGTCAGCGGAAATATCTTGGCCGCGGCCTGCAGTATCGGGCCGGCGCCTTCAAGCGAGAACCAGACTCCGGACAACAGCATCATGGGCCAGTTGATCATGTTAAGCAGTCCGCCAGCAAGTTCCTCGCTGGTTATCCGTGCGGCGATTAGAAGGCCGAGGGAAACCATCGACACCGCACCCAGCATTGCGATGAGCATCAGTGTGAAGTAATTACCTTCCATGCGTGTGCCGAGAATCAGATGAGTGCCGGTGTACACGAAAATCGTGATGATCATGATAAGAACCATGCGCGACCCGATTTGGGCAACGATGAACTCGAACGCACGCAGTGGCGTCGCGCGCAAGCGCTTTAAGAAGCCGTTCTTGCGATATCTCACAACGACATAGCCGACGCCAAACAGACAACTAAACATCATATTCATGCCAAGGATGCCAGGTAACACCCAGTCGACATAGCGAATCGCATCGCCGCTGATATCTTCTTTTTCAATGATTCCGCGATCGGCTGCATCGGCCTGCAATAATAAGCGTTCAGCAAAATAGCCCTTCGGCGAATCGGGATTTACCCAGTACCGATCGTGGTCGTCAAATTGAACCAACAGGTCAAACTGGTGTCGCTCGATCTTGCGAAATGCGTCGCTTTCGTCATCGACGACGACGAACTTGATGAATCGCGTGTTGAGAAACGGGTGCTGTTCAGTATCGAGAGTCTCGGCCTCTTGCAGGACACCCACCGTGTATTCGTCGCGGCCGTCGCCACTGAACGCAAAACTTAAGCCGAACATCAGTACGACCGGTAGCACGATGTTCCAAGCAAGTGTGCCACGGTCGCGCAGGAACTCACGGTTACGTGCGCTAAAAATCGCGAAAATTCTTGCCAGCATTGCTGTCTATGCCCGCAGTGAATGCCCGGTCAGGTCGAGGAATAGGTCCTCGAGGTTCGCCTGCCGGATTTTGATGTGATTGAAGTCGGTGACTTGGGGCGACAACGCTTGCAAAGATGCAGACACGTCGTTCGACACGATTTCTACCACGCCGAGGTTGTCGAGCAAGCGATGCTCGATATCGCTCAGATCACCACAAATATCGGCGATCGGCATCTCGATAATCAAGCCCTGGTAATGCTCGAGCAGCAGCTGATCGGGGCTGCCTTGCGCAATAATCTTGCCTACATCCATGATGGCTATTTCGTTGCACAGCACTTGCGCTTCATCCATGTAATGGGTGGTCAGAATAACTGTTGTGCCATGCGACTGAATTTTCTGTACGAGATCCCAAAAGTTTCGCCGAGCCTGCGGATCAAGGCCGGTAGTCGGTTCGTCCAAAAACACCAGTCGCGGCTGATTGACGAGTGCGACGGCGAGCAGCAATCGCTGTCGTTGACCGCCAGATAGCTTACGATTGTCTCGATCGACGAGCTCCTGCAACGAGCACTCCTCAATAATCGCATCCAGTTCCGCGCGCCGTTCGTAGAGCCGCTGAAACATCTCGAGCGTCTCGCGGACGGTGAGGTAGTCCTGTAGAGCCGTGTTCTGGAATTGGATACCGGCTTCTTCTCGAAAGCGCGGCCCTGCGGGCTCGCCCATATACCAGACTTCGCCCGATGTTGCGGGCGTCACGCCCTCGATAATCTCAACCGTCGTCGTCTTGCCGGCGCCATTGGGGCCGAGCAGACCAAAACAGGCGCCTTCTTCCACGCAAAAGCTGACGTTGTCGACGGCGACAACGCCAGGGTAATGTTTGACGAGATTGCGAGCCTCGAGGGCGGTGGCCATGGAAATCGCTGTACGGCGGCACAAAGGGCGCTAGGTTAGCGAATGGTCGCCGCGTCGGCCAGCGCGTTGAGCGAATTGGTGTAGATTTGCAACCAAACATCGATGAGCGGTATCCAACAGATACTAGAGCATTAGGGGTGCCTGACCATGAAACAACTCGCAATGAACCGATTCATTCAAAAAAACGCGCTGGTAGCCGGCCTGACGGCGCTGATGCTGGCATTTCCGGCCCAGAGTACCGTCAACAAGAGCGTCAAAATCGAGGATGGGGCGACAGCCAGTGGCGCGTCATCGGTCAACGGCAGTGTCACCGTCGGTGAAAACGCCACGGTAAACGGCGAATTGAGCACGGTAAACGGCGCAATTCGAGTGGGTGAGGGCTCGGTCATCGAGTCGGCCGGTACCGTGAACGGCAGCGTCAGAATCGCTAACAACGTCAAATCTGAAGATCTCGAGACCGTCAACGGTGCGATAAACATTGCCGAGAACGCCGAGGTCAAGGGTAACGTTGCCGCCGTCAATGGCGGTATCAGGCTGGACCAGGGCAGCACGGTCAGCAAAGACTTGAGCAACGTCAACGGCGATATCGAACTGACGGCGAGCCAGGTCGGCGGAGACGTGTCAACGGTGAGCGGTGACATTGAGCTTGCCGAGGGTGCGGCAATTTTGGGCGACCTGATCGTCGAAGAGCCGAAAGGATTCTTCAGATCATCAAACAACTCGAAGCGGCCCAAGGTCATCATCGGACCCGGGTGTCGCGTCGATGGCGTGCTCCGGCTAGAACGTGAGGTCAAGCTGTATATCAGCGAAACAGCACAGGTCGGCGGCGTCGAAGGTAAGATGACGATGGCGGACGCCGTGCGATACAGCGGCAAACGTCCATAAACGACTCAAACTCAACGAAAGACATGTTCCGCAAAACGCCGTAAAATCGTCGCTGTGCCTAGCGCAGCGAAACAAATTCCGCTTTTTCCGGATACTGAAGAGCCCGACCCGTTGTCGGGCTTTTCTGTGCGCGAAAGCGGCCGCGCTAAGCGCATTTCGATCAAGGTCTTCCCGCGCGGCCGCGTTGAAGTCGTCGTGCCAAAACGCAGCCGCGCCAGAGAGGTGCAAGCGTTCGTCGACGAACACCGGGATTGGATCAGCGCGACACGCGCGAAGTTTGCCGAAGAACACCCACCAGAGCCGTTTAGGCTGCCTGCACGCATAGATCTGCCCGGCATCGAAGCCGTCTTCGGTGTCATCTATCAGCCTCGCGAAGGCGCAAAACGCGTTCGCTACCGCTTGAGCGGCGATATCCTTTGCCTGTATGGCAACACCAACGACCCCCATCTTTGTGTCGCAGCGTTGAAGCGCTGGCTGTCAGCAACAGCGAAAGGGCATTTCGAGCCGCGGCTACGAGCACTGTCCGCGTCTACCGGCAATCGTTTCGATCGCATGCACGTCAGGGGCCAAAAGACCTGCTGGGGCAGCCACTCGAGCAGCGGTACGATTAGCATCAACTATTGCCTGTTGTTTCTAAGTCCGGCGTTGGTCCGCTACCTAATGGTTCACGAGTTGTGCCATTCCAAGCACATGAATCACTCCAGACGTTTCTGGTCGCATGTGCGTCGATTTGAACCGGACTACCGACGTCTGGATCGCAAATTGTCGGATTCATGGAAGCGCATTCCAACCTGGGTGGGCATCTATTAATCAATAAGTTATGTAATATAGTTAAACGATATTCTAATCAAAAAACAACGCGGCTTGACCCCGATGTTCCAAGGCCACGCCTAAAGTAAACTTACGCGCGTGCCGATACGTACATATGGCTACGCGATCTGACAGCCGCACTTATTACGACGTCCTTCACGTCAGCCGCGATGCCCCGCTGGAGATCATACGCGGCAGTTATCGAACCTTGATGCAGCAGCTCAAGAATCATCCGGATCTCGGCGGGGACACAGCGACAGCGGCCCTGATCAATGAGGCGTACGCGGTACTCACGGATCGCCAACGGCGCGTGGAATATGATGCGCTGCTCGACGTTATGGCGCATGTCGTGGACGGCGTGGGCGAGGAGTCTCGTGATTCGTCGTCACCTACAAAATCGGTCCGAATTCTGGATCCATTTCGCGAGTGTGTTTTCTGTGAGACGCCACACAATCACGGCAGGATTATTGAGACAGATGCGAACTGCGACACCTGTGGCAGTCCGCTGTGTCCGCCCAATAATCAACGCATGGAATCAGTGGGTCAGCGCGCTGTTGCGAGATTCGAAAAACAACAAATCATTGCGATTTACACCCATTGGCCGCAACAAAAAGGATTTGTCGGGCATACCAAGGATATCTCGCTCAACGGCATGCGCTTCGTGACCAAACAGGATCTGGCGGTGGGGCAGCGAGTAAAAATCGTCAGCTCGGCAATTGAAGCGGTCGGCAGCGTTACGCACAGTGTGCAGCAGCGCTACGGCTTGACGACCAGATGCGTTGCCGGTGTCTCGTTCGTGACGCTACGATTTGCGGGTTCGGTCGGCGGATTTGTATCCGAACACGTGTAGGTTGCGGCCCTAGATACCTAGCCCTGGTCGAGCAATTCACGAAGGTTGATAACGGCCGCGTTTGCGCGGGCGAGGTAGTTCGCCATGACCAACGAATGGTTCGCCCAAAGTCCGTAACCGCTACCGTTTAGTATCATCGGCGATCGCAGCGGCCCCAGGCTGGCTTCAAGTTCACGAATAATCTGGCGAACGCTGGCTTCGGCATTCTTGTCTTCAAGTACATTCGCAAAATCGAATTGCGCGGCGCGCAAAAAATGGACCAGGGCCCAGGCCGTGCCGCGGGCTTCAAAGAAGATGTCGTCAATCTCAAACCACGACGTCTTTACGTTTACGTTGTCGGGCTCAACCTGAGCGGCTTCCGCCGAAGGGTCTCCGGCAAGGTTTTCGTTAATACGTGTCTTGGCGACGCTATCACCGAGTCGCCGCGTAAGACTACCAAGGCGTTTTTCGACCTCGGCGAGCCACTCGCGCAAATTGTCTGCGCGAGCATAAAACAGCGCCTCATCACCGTCCTTTGATACACCAGACAAGCGGTCGCGGTAACTGACGATGCCTTCTATCCCCTCACGAAAACGACGTTCGGTCGGTGGGAACAGCCAAGAATTGCTTTCCGAGAAAAACTTTTCCGTCGCGATCACGACATCCGGGTCTTCCTTGGACTGCGACTGGCTGCGGCTGTAATCGTTACGAATGACACGGGATAAGTCTTTGACCTGCGTCAGCACGCCTTTTTCGAAGTTCGGCATGTTATCGAGCCACAGCCCGGGTGGCATTCGATCGTTTGTCAAATAACCGCCAGGCTTCTCGACAAGGGTGCTGGCAACCCGGATGAGTGTATCGGTGGTCGAGAATCCGACGACATGGCGATCGTTCTCGACAAACTCGTTGACCCAGAACACTTTGGGTGTCCGTGACCAATACATGCCGAGAATCACCAGGAACAGGAAAATAGCGAGCAGCACCCACGCGCCAACTTTCGCCCAACGCGGCGTGCCCAACATCTTTTCTGCGGATCGCTCGTTCACAGTTGCTCCGGCGTCAACCAAACGCGTTTAGATGGCCAGAGAGTTTATCAGTTCCGGCAGCAGTTCCCCCGATTTGCCGGCAAGCGCATAGTCAAAAGTATCGGCATGTTCGGTGGGCTCAAGGTTGATTTCGACAGTCACGGCGCCGGCATCGCGGGCGACGTCGACTAGGCCTGCAGCGGGGAATACCAGTGACGAGGTGCCAACCGACAGGAACAGGTCGCAATCGGCAGCAGTTGCGAACGATTCGTTTAGAGCGGCTTCGGGTATTGCCTCGCCGAACCAGACGACGCCTGGGCGTACGTGACTGCCGCAGCCGGGGCACGTTGGCACTGTTGCGTCATCGTCTTTGTCGATGACGCAGCCTTCGGCGAAGCAGCGATTGACGAACAAATTGCCGTGGAACTCAATGACATCGTTGCTGCCGGCGCGCTGATGCAGGCCGTCAACATTTTGCGTTACCAACGTCAGCCGCGGTACCAGCTCTTGAAGTTTGGCAAGCGCATGATGGCCTGGATTCGGTTCGACCTGAGAGACAAGCTCACGTCGCCATCGGTACCACCGCCAGACGAGCGGCGGGTTATCGAGAAAGCCTTCGGGCGTTGCCAGTTGATGCGGGTCATACTTGGCCCACAGTCCTTGCTGTGCATCGCGAAAGGTCGGAACTCCGCTTTCTGCGGAAACGCCGGCGCCTGTGAGGACGCAGACGTGCCGCGCATCTCGGAGCGCGTCGCGTAGCATGTCCGGGATGACACAGGGCTCGTTCAAAAGTACTAGGCGGCGAGTTGGCGTAAGACGTAGTGCAGGATGCCGCCGTGCTCATAGTAGTCCCGTTCTTTTGGCGTATCGATGCGTATCGTTGCCTCGAAGGTGAATGGGTCGCCGCTTTCCGGTGACGCTGTCACGACCACCGTGTCGGCATCGGCACTCGTGTGGCCCGATATGTCGAATGTCTCCGTGCCGGTCAGGCCGAGCGATTCCGCGGTGTCTGCATCCAAGAACTGTAGCGGCAGTACACCCATACCAATCAGATTCGAACGGTGAATTCGCTCAAAGCTCTTCGCAATGACGGCTTTTACGCCTAATAGCAAGGTGCCTTTGGCGGCCCAATCGCGCGATGAACCGGTTCCGTATTCGGTACCTGCAACAACAATCAATGGCGTGCCTTCCTGTTTATATTTTAACGATGCATCGTAGATCGACATCTGCTCGCCGCTGGGTTGATGACGAGTCCAGCCACCTTCGGTGCCCGGTGCGAGCAGATTGCGCAGACGAATATTCGCGAACGTGCCGCGCATCATCACCTCGTGATTGCCGCGTCGCGAACCGTAAGAATTGAAGTCAGATGGCTTCACCCCCAGGTCGATCAGATATTTTGCGGCCGGACTGTCGGGCGCGATGCCGCCAGCGGGCGAGATATGATCGGTTGTCACCGAGTCGCCGAGCAGTGCTAGTGCCCGAGCGCCGTGAATTTCGGTAATCGGCACAGGATTCGCCGTCATGCCCTCAAAGTACGGTGGATTCTTGACGTATGTTGAGTCCTTGTCCCAGGTGTAGATCTCACCTTGCGGCGAGTCGATGCCTTTCCAGTTGGCATCGCCATCGAATACGCTATCGTAGCTCGACTTGAACATGCTCGAATCGATATTCGCAGCGACGGCATCGTGAATTTCTTTTTGGTTCGGCCATAGGTCCTTCAGGAAGACCGGTTTGCCGTGCTTGTCTTCGCCGAGAGAATCCTTTAGCACGTTTACGTCGAGATTGCCGGCGAGGGCATAGGCGACGACGAGTGGTGGTGACGCCAGGAAGTTCATGCGCACTTGCGCGTGAATACGGCCTTCGAAGTTGCGATTACCTGAAAGTACGCTGGTCCCGACGATGTCACCTTTTTCTACCGCTGCGGCGATTTCGGGCATTAACGGACCCGAGTTGCCAATGCACGTCGTGCAGCCGTAACCAACCGTGTAAAAGCCGACGGCATCGAGATCATCGAGCAGGCCGGACTTTTCGAGATAGTCTGTGACGACCCGTGAACCGGGTGCCAAACTGGTTTTGACCCACGGCTTCGCTTTCAGGCCTCTTTCGCGCGCGTTCTTTGCGAGCAGGCCGGCAGCGATCATCACAGCCGGGTTCGACGTATTTGTGCAGCTAGTAATCGCTGCGATCAACACGGCGCCGTCGCGTATTTCAATGTCTTCGCCGTTGATGTTGGCAATAGCTTTGCCGCCGCCTTTGCGATCCGCGATGGCGGCTTCAAGATGTTTTCCATAAACCGTGTCGGCTTCTTTCAGCAGGATCCGGTCTTGTGGACGCTTCGGGCCGGCGATGCAAGGCTCGACGGTACCGAGGTCCAGTTCGAGAGTGTCGGTGTACAGTGCATCGGCCTGCCCATCTTCGCGCCAAAGCGCCTGTTCTTTCGCGTATGCCTCGATGACGTCAATATGCGCCTCATCACGGCCCGACAAGCGCAGATAGCGGCTGGTAATGGAATCGATCGGGAAAATAGCGCATGTCGATCCAAACTCCGGTGACATGTTGCCCAATGTCGCACGATCTGCCAGCGGCAATTCGGCCAGGCCGTCGCCAAAGAACTCGACGAACTTGCCAACGACACCCTTGTTGCGAAGCATCTCGGTGACAGTGAGCACTAGGTCCGTCGCCGTTGCGCCTTCCTTCAGCTTTCCGTTCAGTTTGAAACCGATGACATGCGGGATAAGCATCGTGATCGGCTGGCCGAGCATTGCGGCCTCGGCCTCGATACCGCCGACGCCCCAGCCGAGTACGCCGAGGCCGTTAATCATGGTCGTGTGCGAGTCAGTACCGACGACGGTGTCGGGGTAGGAGCTGCGAACGCCATTGCTATCAACATCAAAAATGACGCGACTCAAATATTCGAGATTGACCTGATGAACAATACCGGTGTTTGGCGGCACAACGCGAAAGTTCTCGAATGCCGATTGGCCCCAGCGCAAAAACGAATAACGCTCACGGTTGCGCTGAAACTCGATTTTGTTATTTAGGTCGAGTGCGTTTGCGCTGCCGTACGCGTCAACTTGTACTGAATGGTCGATGACCAGCTCGGCCGGCGACAATGGGTTGATCTTGTCGGCAGAGCCACCGAGTTTGACGACTGCATCCCGCATCGCGGCCAGGTCGACCACCGCTGGCACGCCAGTAAAATCCTGCAGGATGACGCGGCTCGGTGTGAACGAAATTTCGGTGCTCGGATCTGCCTTCGGGTCCCAGTTGGCCAGCGCGAGAATGTCGTCGCGGGTAACGTCGCGGCCATCTTCGTGGCGTAACAAGTTTTCAAGCAGAATCTTGAGTGAATATGGGAGGCGATCTACATGGCCTTCCTTGACGGCGTCGAGGCGGAAGATCTCAAGATCATTGCCACCGACGGCCAGCGTCGAGCGCGCGCCGAAGCTATCCTTCATCGTGTCGTTCTCCAGGGATGTTTTGTCTCGACAGACCGGCAGTAGTTCCGGCCCCGTCGGGGCGCGCATTATAGCGAAATAATCGGCCGGCGGTCCCCTAAGTGCTGGCCGCTGCGTTGATCGGATTGTCGACGTTCGGTCGCGACAGAATCCTGTCAATCACGGCGCCGCCGAGGCAAACGTCGCCTTCATAGAACACGGCAAACTGGCCTGGCGCGACGGCGCGCTGTGGCGCATCGAAAACGACTTCAAGCTGCTGATTACCCAAGTTCTTGACCGTACAGGCCTGATCGTTCTGCCGGTATCGAATTCGTACGCTGAGCTGGCGGCCGCTATCGAGTCCCGCCGGCGGTCCGGCAATCCAGCTCGCGTCGCTCGCCAGCAGGCTGTCGCTATAGAGCCACGGTGACTCGCCCTGATCGACGATTAGCGCATTGTCCTCGATGACCTTTTCGACAACATACCAGGGCAGCTCGTTTGCATCGTTGCGCCCGCCGATACCGAGACCCTGTCGCTGACCGAGTGTGTAGTACATCAGTCCGGAGTGCTGGCCGAGCTCGCGTCCGGACAAGCTTCTAATTGGGCCTGGATTTGCGGCAAGGTAGGTGCTCAAGAACTCACGAAACGGACGTTCTCCAATAAAACAAATACCGGTGCTGTCTTTTTTGTCATGGATCGCGATTCCGCGATCCCTGGCGACCTGTCGAACCTCTTCTTTCACCAGATTTCCAAGTGGAAAAATTGTTTCGCCGATCGCGTCGGCCGATATGGCATGCAAAAAGTAGCTCTGGTCCTTGTCCGGGTCTGCACCCTTGAGTAACGTCGGAACTCCGTCGATCGTCGCGGTGCGCGCATAATGGCCAGTTGCGAGCAACTCACCACCGAGACGCTTCGCATAGTCGCGGAAAACGCCAAATTTGATTTCGCGGTTACACAGTACGTCCGGATTGGGCGTGCGTCCGGCGCGATACTCATCGAGAAAATACTCGAACACTCGGTCCCGATATTGTCGTGAAAAATTGACGTGATGCAGCGGAATTTCGAGCTGTTCGCAGACGTGTCGCGCATCCTGCAGGTCCTCGGCCGAAGTGCAATAACCGTCGTCATCTTCCCAGTTCGTCATGTGTAACGCTTGCACCTTCGCGTTAGCGTCTTTGAGCAGAATCGCAGCCACCGCGGAGTCGACTCCGCCGGACAGGCCGAGAACTACGCTGCGATCAGCAATATTGGGAAGACTGTGCGCCATGAGACGCCAATTTTATCATTTGCCGGCGGGTTCGAACCCACTCTTATACGAGATCGGCCCTTGCTAGCACCTGATCGACGTTTTCTTGTAATGGCAGCATGCCGGAAATCAACGCATCCGATTCGCGACGGCCGGCCTCGAAATCCTGAATGCAACGAAGCACGGTCGGATTACGAAGCGTCGTCTCATGTGCTTCAACTTCTTCCCGCGTTAACCACAGGCGCGAAATAATGCTGTCATCGAGCGAATGCGATTCGTCGCAGCTTTGATACTCGGCGACATACATCAGACGCAAAAACTGTTGACGGGTTTGCGGATGAATCCAAAGGTATACGCCGATCGGTTCACCGCAGCTCACTGTGCAGCCGGTCTCTTCAAGTACCTCACGCAACAGGGCATCTTCAGGTGATTCGCCGGTTTCGATGTGGCCGCCGGGTTGACTCAGCACCGCGCGGCCGCCGGCCGTTTCTCTGACGATCAGGTAACGGCCGTCGTGATATACAACAGCGGAGACTGTCAGATCGGTAGGGTGCACGTGGTCTTAAATTCCGAGCTGGCGGAATTCCATTTCAACTTCGCTGGCCAGCCAGATTTCGTCAAACATTTTTCCGTACAGCTTCGCGACGGCGGGTTCGTAAGTGTCCGCAATGCCTTCCCAGCGCGGCGCCTGCAGTCGATAAACGAGCGCTTTTTCGTCGGCGATGCAAAACGCTTCGGCGTGTGTGCGCAAGTCCTCGCGCACGTGACGAAATTCTATGTACGTGTTAAGACGACGGCCAAGATGTACGAAGTTGTTGCCGTTTTTGATCGCACGCGTCGGGTCTGAAATCAAAACGCGAATTCGCGCATAGGCCTGAGACAGAACCAAATGCTTGATGACCTCAAGAAATTCCGGATCGTCGTAAATGCCCGGTTCCAGATCGTGCGTGTAGATCGAAACCTTGCGAGTAGCCTCCTTAACAACTGCAATGGCGGCTTGACGCATCTCCTCGCGCGTCGAGATCACCCAACGTTTGCTGTTTTCTGAAGCCTCTGGCATTCGTCGCTAATCGTTAGTCTTTTGTCCAAGTTGGCCCGGAAACTCCCCCGGGGCAGGGTTGTCATCTTACCGGTCGTACAATGATTGCCAGTGCCAACTGCGTCACGTTTTGGCGGCTTGGGCATCAATTTAGAATCGTTCGCAAGCCACGTATCGCGGGCGTTTCCGCCAAATTGCGGCCACAGTACTGGTATCGCGCCGGTTTCACATATGCTTGCGCCCATTGGCGATGGGCGTTGATCAGTCGCGTCAGAGCATTTTTCCAAGCTCGGCGGCGAGGCCAATATAGGCTTGCGGCGTAAGCTCAAGCAGTCGTGCGCGCTCGGCTTCGGGAATATCGAGCGTCGCGATAAATTCATGCAGCAGATCCTTCGTTACAGCCTCTCCGCGAGTCAACGCTTTGAGCTTTTCGTAGGGTTCCGGAACGCCGTAGCGACGCATGACAGTCTGCACGGCCTCTGCCAGCACTTCCCAGGCATTGTTGACGTCGGCCGCGATGGCCGTTTCGTCAATCTGTAGTTTGCTGATTCCCTTGCTTGCTGCTTGCATCGCGATCAGCGTGTGTCCAACCGCAACGCCAAAATTGCGATGCACCGTGGAATCCGTAAGGTCTCGCTGCCAGCGTGAGATCGGTAATTTTTCGGCGAAATGGCCGAGCAACGCTGTCGACATGCCGAGATTTCCTTCGGCATTCTCGAAATCAATTGGATTGACCTTGTGCGGCATCGTCGACGAACCAACTTCATTCTTAGCGATTCTCTGACTGAAATAGCCGAGTGAAATATAGCCCCACACATCGCGACAAAAGTCGGTCAATATCGTGTTGTAGCGAATCAACGCATGCGCATACTCGGCGGTCCAATCGTGAGGCTCGATCTGCGTCGTGTGGGTGTTTTGCTCGACGCCCAGTGATTCGATAAACCGTTTGCTAATCGCCGGCCAATCGGCGTCCGGATACGCAATGACGTGGGCATTGTAATTTCCAACAGCACCATTAAATTTGCCACGAATTGCGACAGCGGCGAATTTGCGCTCGGCAATGTCAAGACGCTGCACGACGTTGGCTAGCTCCTTGCCAACCGTCGTCGGGCTCGCCGGTTGGCCGTGCGTGCGCGACAACATTGGCACCGCCGCATGTTCACGTGCCATCGCTTTGAGCATGTTCCTGAGCTCGCGCATTTTCGGCACGATAACGTCGGTCCGTGCGGCCCGCAGCATCAGCGCATAGGCCAGATTGTTGATGTCCTCCGACGTACAGGCGAAATGCGTAAAGTCCTTCAGCGCCGAGGTTTCAGGGCCATCGCCAAGCCGCTCGCGGATGAAATACTCCACCGCCTTGACGTCGTGATTTGTGGTCGCCTCGATCTCTTTGATACGTTCGGCCTCGTCTATTGAGAAACCATCGACGATATCGTTCAACACATCCTTCATGACGGACGACAGCGGCGCGACCTCGGCAATGCTTGACTCATCCGCCAAGCTCTGCAGCCAGCGTACCTCGACCAGTACCCGGAATCGGATCAGGCCGTATTCACTGAAGATATCGCGGAGGCTCGCGACCTTATCCGCGTAGCGGCCGTCGGCCGGGGACAGGGCTCTCAATGTCGAGACTTTCATGTCGTGGAAACCAGTGTAGACTTGCGCGCGCAAAGCGCGAATCATACACGATTGCGGCCCCGGCACGACGGCGATAAGCGTGAAGATCAGGACGAGGAAAACGATGCGATGAGCGGCAAATTCCGTATTGAACACGACAGTATGGGCGAGCTGAAAGTGCCCGAGGATGCGCTGTGGGGCGCACAGACACAGCGTGCGGTCGACAATTTTCCGATCAGCGGTTTGTCGATGCCACGGCAGTTCATCGCGGCACTCGGGCTCGTCAAATGGGCAGCGGCGGGCGCCAACGCCGAGCTCGGTCTGTTATCGAATCCGCTCGCGATCGTGGTGCAGAAAGCGGCGCTCGAAGTCGCCGCGGGCGACCACGATCAGCACTTTCCGATCGACGTGTTTCAAACGGGTTCCGGTACCAGCTCCAACATGAACGCGAACGAGGTAATTGCGCATATCGCCACCGTAGATTTCGGCGCGGACGTGCATCCGAATGATCACGTCAACATGAGCCAGAGCAGTAATGATGTGATTCCGACCTGCGTCCACCTTAGCGCCGCAATCGCAATCGACAACACGCTTTTGCCGGCGCTGAAGCATTTGTCGAAGACACTAGCCAAGAAAGCCCGCGAGACGGATGCCATCGTCAAGACCGGTCGCACGCATTTGATGGATGCGATGCCGGTTACGATCGGCCAGGAGCTCGAAGGCTGGCGCTCGCAAATCAACCACGCATCTGAGCGCCTTGGTGACACGATGAAACGCTTGACGGCCCTCGCCCTGGGCGGCACCGCGGTCGGCACCGGCATTAATGCGCACCCGAAGTTCGGTAACAAGGTGGCGGTTTTGTTGTCCGAGCGCACCGGCATAGAATTCAGCTCGGCCGAGTCGAAATTCGAGGCCCTAAGCAGCCAGGATGCGGCGGTGGAGACTTCAGGTCAGCTGCGCGTGCTCGCCGTTAGCCTGACTAAGATCGCGAACGACCTGCGTTGGATGAATTCTGGGCCGTTGGCCGGCATCGGCGAGATCGAACTGCCTGTGCTGCAGCCAGGATCGAGCATCATGCCGGGTAAGGTCAACCCGGTAATTCCGGAAGCGGTTGCGATGGTTGGTGCACAGGTCGTCGGCAACGATGCAACGGTCGCGATAGCGGGCCAGTCCGGAAATTTCCAGCTCAACGTGATGTTGCCAGTCGTAGCCCACAACCTTTTGCAAAGCATCGAACTGTTGGCGAGTGCGTCGACATGCCTGGCCGATAAGGCTATCGCCGGTTTTTCGGTCAACATCGATCACATCAACGAGGCGCTGGATCGCAACCCGATATTGGTAACGGCGCTAAATCCCGTTATTGGCTATGAGCAAGGCGCGGCGGTCGCGAAAAAAGCCTATAAGGAAGGCCGCCCTGTCAAAGAGGTCGCGAAGGAGATGACGGATTTGAGCGACGAAGAGCTGGATCGCCTGCTCGATCCGGCAGCGCTAACCGAAGGCGGTATCAAGCATTAGTTTCTCATGTCGACTGCTGACAAGCTGACCGCCGCGTTGCTGCGAGAGAGACTCGCGGGCACAAAGCTTGCTCTGGACCCGACGAATGTGATGTTGCCACCCGCTATTGAGCGGTGGCCGGACGATATGCAGAAGGCGCTGACCGCCTCGTTGAAACCAGCGGGCGTGCTGATTCCGGTTATCGAGCATCAGTTGGGACTGACTGTGTTGCTGACGCGGCGTGCGGCCGAATTGAAACATCACGCCAGTCAAATCAGCTTTCCCGGCGGGCGCATGGAAGATGGCGACGTTGACATCGTGGCGACGGCGCTCCGCGAGACTCACGAGGAAGTTGGCATCGCACCAGCCGATGTATCGGTGCTCGGCTATCTGGAGCCGATGCCGACGGTGACAGGCTACGCAGTAACGCCAATCGTCGGCCTGGTAGCGCCGCCGGCGGAGCTAACGGTCGACACTACCGAGGTCGAACTGGCGTTCGAAGTACCATTGTCGTTCCTGCTGGATTCGAGCAACGCGATACCGGCGGAACGCGATTTCCTCGGTCAGAAAGTGCCGATCGTCGAGTTTCGCTACGACGAGCACCGGATCTGGGGGGCGACCGCGCACATGCTGATAGTGCTTAGAGAAAAAATCTTATAAAAAAGTGACTTATGAGAAGTATCGAGAGACTACTTGAAGTGATGCAGACATTGCGGGACCCGCAAGATGGCTGTCCGTGGGACTTGCAGCAGAACTTTTCGACGATCGCGCCGTATACGATCGAAGAGGCTTATGAAGTCGCCGACGCGATCGCGCGCGAGGACCTCGATGGACTCCGCGATGAGCTCGGCGATCTACTGTTTCAAATCGTGTTTCACGCCCGTATGGCCGAAGAAGCACAAGCATTCGATTTCAATGACGTTGCGTCCGGCATCAGCGACAAGATGATTCGCCGCCATCCCCACGTGTTTGGTAGTGATGAGCAGCGTCAGGATGGTCAGCAGGACGGCAGCTGGGAGCAAATCAAGGCGGCCGAGCGGTCGACGGATGCGGATGACAGCGTGCTGGCGGGGGTTGCGCTGGCGTTGCCGGCGCTGAAACGGGCACAAAAGCTCGGCAAACGAGCGGCGACGGTGGGCTTTGACTGGCCGGAACGTCAAGGCGTTCGGGAGAAAATTCACGAGGAGCTGGAAGAGCTGGAGGAGGCGGTCGGTGAACGCGACCAATGCCAGATGGAAGAAGAGTTTGGCGATCTGCTGTTCGCCGTCGTCAATCTTGCCCGACATCTCGATATTGACCCCGAAAAGGCGCTGTCCGGCGCCAATCACAAGTTCGAGAAGCGCTTTCGCGAGATGGAGCGCGTCGTCGTCGACGGCGGCAAGTCCTTGAAACGCCTTTCGCTGGCGGTCCTTAACCAAGAATGGCGAGCCGCCAAAAAGCGCCTGTCCTGAGCCGGCCCGGCATTCATAAACCGTTCAGCTAAAACGCTTTTTTTCGGCCCAGGTGTTCAGCATGTATTCAGTGGCATGGGTCTAATCTTGTCCCCAGGCTGGCAATAGGTCAGTCAA